>Ga0169931_10002605_pt1 | contig 29241 bp, 28 predicted proteins | sample Kivu_15m_20L_FD_129675 | JGI IMG/M metagenome (GOLD analysis project Ga0169931, IMG submission 129675) | Freshwater microbial communities from Lake Kivu, Western Province, Rwanda to study Microbial Dark Matter (Phase II) - Kivu_15m_20L... | ecosystem: Environmental > Aquatic > Freshwater > Lake...
CACGCTTTTGAGTGGTATCTAAGCTTAGAACGTTGGCTCCCCCTTCATCCATCCAATCTCCCAAACCACCGCACAGCAATGCGCTCAGTTACCTGAGATCAACTTTTGTCAGTCAACCAGGTCGTTGACTACTACCTTTGGGCATTGCAACGCCTTTATGAACGAGAGGAAGATCAACTCTTCCAGCCACTAGCCCAAAAATACAGGCTGATTATGGATCTGGACGACAGACGCAATAAACCTTATGGAGAGTGGTATAGCGATCGTAGCCCGTTGACTCTGGAAAAACTAAGAGGGGCTAGGTCTAAGTAGGATTGCCACTCAGACACACGGCATGAAGCCGACGTTCGCCCCTCTATATACTACTATACCTTAGATAATAAGTACGGCAACACAAACCTCTACTATAGCGTATTCATGCTCCGGTGTGAGAAATCAGCTCAAGACCTAATTTATAAAGTTTCGTCTCTTTCCTCAGAGCGCAGGAGTACTTTGAACGATGTGGCGATGTGGAACGTCGCCACGATTAGTAACAACCTAAATGCTAGCATTGACAAGAAAATCCCATTAAAAGCTGGTAACAGATGGTTTTTAGCGATGTGATCGAAGTCATCAAAAATCTTTCCATAGATGAAAAGCGCGAAATTCAACAGCCGTTTTTAAGCCAGGGTCTTCAGGTGATTCAAAATTTGCAAAACACCGTACAGTTCGTTGCGCTGACGATTTAGAGAGAAGTCATCTGAGAAACCGTACCGCGCTTGGTCTAACTTCACAAACATCGAATAGGCCCCATTGCTGACCAGTCCATAGGTGGGGCGATTCTCTTTCAGAGAAGCTTTGCCAACGGGGTCAGCAGCCATATAAGCCAACGCCTGGGGTAGCGCTACGTCGATGCTAAACGAGGTGCGTTTTGCCTCCACCAAGACAATCCACAAATGCTCTTGCACGATCAAGCTATCAATGCGGCCTTGGTAAACAGTGTCATCTTCATCCGCGATCTCAATGCGGATCGATGCCTCTGAGCGCAGCCGAAAGGGTGAGTCGTAAAAACCTGCTAGCTCTAGCACAGGCGCGATGACAATAAAATTTACGCCTCCTTCGAGCAGGTGACCATACTGGCGATGGTATAGATAGCGCTGCTTAATCAAATCTAGGCGCTGCTGCTCGGCTAAGGTGAGGAGCGGCAGGTCTGCTGACCAATCCGTAAAAAAGCCCGGATCAGCGCTATAGGACAAGCCAAACCGAGCTTCGGCCTCTGCAAGGCTATCAATATAGTCGGTGATGGCTAAAGATTGAGGCATTGGCTCTCGCGTGATCAGCTTGCTTTCATTACTATGGGCGGAATGGCCTCAGTTCAGTACATAGGGTGCGTTGTCAGCTCCATCATTTTGGCCATTCCTATTCCCCTTTTGGCCGCAACGCACCATCTCACCCATGAAATATTGCTTCATAACCATTAGGCGGTGCGTCACGCGGCGCGATGACACATCCTACCCAAACAATAACACCGCAAAAACTGCGCCAACGTTCTACATTGCCAGGCGATAATAACCTGAGATATGGCCTGTTTTCGCTGTATAAAGTCCGACTCACCCGGACTTTTCAAACACCCTCTAATCGTGAATTGACCCATCGGGCATGATCGCCCCGGTCAAGATGGTGCCCGTTAGCTTCACCATGGTGCGCCCTCCCACCGCCACCTTGGCTCCGCTGAGGTCAGCCCCACTGAGGTCGGCACCGCTGAGATCGGCCCCAATCAAATCCGCTTCGCGCAGGTTGGCGTGGCTGAGGTCGGCCTGGAGCAGATTGGCGCGAAACAGCTTGGCCTTGCTCAGGTTGGCCCGGTTGAGGTTGACCTTGTGCAAAAACGCGTCGCTGAGGTCGGCGCCGCTGAGGTTGGCTTCGCTGAGGTTGCGGTTTGAAAAGTCTTTTTCGCGCAGATTGGCCCCACTCATGTCGGTGCCACTGAGATCGGGACTCTGGCGCGAGCGATGGGTGCTGGTAGCGCCGTTGCGGGTGTGGGCGTTATAGCTGTTGTAGGACTGATCGGCAGGGTTGCTGCCAGGGGTGGTTGAACCGTTGGCTGGGCCATGGGCAGCACTGGATTGCCCTGGGGAGCTGGTGCTGTTGCTAGCAGCGGCCTTGTCACCCCCCACCCCGGCCGCCGCATCGCGCCGCTGGCGATAGGTCTGGGACTGACTCGCCCCGCTGGAGGCATGGGTGCCGCTACCGTTGCCATGGCCGTTGTTGTGGCCGGTATTGCCGGAACCGTTGCCAGAGCCATTGTCGCTGGTGCCATTGCCGTAGTAGCTACCGCCGTAGGTACTGCGCTGGTAGCGGTAGTAGCGATTGTGGTGGGTGGAACGGCTGTCGTCGGTGGGGTCTTGGGTCTGGCGGTTGGTGGAGGTATTGCCGTTGCCCTGGTAGGTACTGCTCTGGTAGGTACTGCCCTGATAGGTACTGCCCTGGTAGGTGCTGCCCTGGTAACTACTATCTTGATAACTACTGCTGGTGTAGGCCGGGCGATAGCTCGAAGCGCTGGCCCCATAGCTCTGGCTGGTGCGGCTGGCCGCTGGAGCGGTGCGGCTGTGCGATCGCAGCAAATCCCTGGCGTGGTTGAGGGCCTTGATCTTGTCCTGGGCTTTTTGGTACAGCCGCTCATTGTCCTGGGGAATGCGATCGGGATGCCAAACGAATACTAAATCTTTGTAAGCCTGGTTGATGGCCTCAAGCGAGGCACCGGGCTCTAATTCTAGGATTCGGTAGGCGTTGTCCAGCTCTCGCATGTAGAGACAATCTCGCGCTTAGGGGTTAAGGCCGGTACTCAACTCATAACATTTTAGGCGGGTTCCCTCCCTCGCGTAAGGTCTGGGCTGATATCTACTGGTTTGCTTAACGGGTTTGAACCCAAAATCCCTGATTCTTCAAGAGAATTTCGGGGATCAGCACAGCTTAATATACATACATCAAGTGCAGCGGGCCGCAGGGGCAGTCCGTTGCTGATAGGTCAGCCGCAACAATCAGCAATACTAAGGAGAGGACAATGCGCGTACTGGTCATGGGTGGCACCCGGTTCATTGGAGTGTCGTTAACCAAGCTGTTGGTTGAGCAGGGCCACGAGGTAGTGTTGTTTAACCGGGGCAACCACCCTGCCCCGGTCGCTGGAGTGTCCACCATCGTGGGCGATCGCACCAGCCCCGACAGCCTCAAATCTCAGTTGGCGGGCGAAACCTTCGATGCCATCTTTGACAACAACGGACGCGAGCTGGCCGATACCCAGCCCTTGGTCGAGCTGTTTGGCGACCGGCTACAGCACTTTGTCTACGTCAGCTCCGCCGGGGTCTACCTCAAGGCCGATCAGATGCCCCACATCGAAGGCGATGCGGTGGATCCCAACAGCCGCCACAAGGGCAAGTTTGAGACCGAGGCCTATCTCCAGGCCCAGGGGGTGCCCTTTACCTCCGTGCGCCCGGTCTATATCTATGGGCCCCAAAACTACAACCCCCTAGAGGCCTGGTTCTTTGACCGGGTGGTGCGCGATCGCCCCGTGCCCATTCCCGGCAACGGCATGCACCTGACCCAGCTCGGCCATGTGCATGACCTGGCGGTGGCCATGGCGGCGGTGCTGGGCAATGAGACGGCCATCGGGCAGATCTACAATATCTCCGGCGAAAAAGCCGTCACCTTCGACGGCCTGGCCCGCGCCTGTGTAGAGGCCGCCGGGAAAGATCCCCAGGCGCTCAAGATCGTTCACTACGATCCCAAGGCCTTTGACTTTGGCCAGGCCAAGGCATTCCCCATGCGGGTACAGCATTTCTTTACAGCGATCGACAAAGCCGAGGCAGAGCTGGGCTGGGCCCCCACCTTTGATCTGGTGACGGGGCTGAAGGACTCGTTTCAGAATGACTATCTGGCCTCTGGGGCGGATAAGGCAGATATCGACTTTGCCCTAGACGACCAGATTTTAGCTGCGTAACGGCTAGCCCACTCGACTGCAACGCTCTGCCAGCAATCGCAGCATACAATTAAAGGGTTTAGTAGTATTACGAACTCTTCAATGCCCACGGGGTTTCTTGCGGCTAAAGAAACCCGGTTTTTTGAAAAAACCGGGTTTCTGGATCCCTGCCCTTTGGGCAGCCCATGGGCATTCTCACCAAATGGATTCGCCATTGAATCTCCCGTAGGGGCAAACGGTCGTTTGCCCTCGGGGTCTTTGGCATCCCACACCCGATCTCTGTCTATTGCCCCAGGGCGAATGGCATTCGCCCTACGCGGCCTGCTCCTCCCACTGCTGGGGACGTTTCTCCAACAGCCCTAGAAATTCGGACACCACACCATTGGTCCAGCCAAAGCCGATTTCATTTGAGCTGTAGCCAAACTGGATGTCATCAGACACGTTGGCGGAGCGGCGCTCCACATCGTACTTTTCGACCAGGGTGCCCTTTTTTTCAAACTCCTGCACCACCATGGTGACAAATTTGAACGCTATGCGGTAGGCGTCGGCCTCGTACCCGGCCTTGACCAGGCCGTTGACCGCAAACCACTGCAGCGGTGCCCAGCCAAAGGGGGCATCCCACTGGTTGCCCGAGACATGGGTGCTGGTGAGCAGACCGCCAGGAGCCTCAAACTTCCACAGGTTCTCGACCACTCGCCTGGCCTGGTACGGCGAGGCCAACCCCGCCCACAGGGGCATAAAGGTGGTGGCAAATTCGTAGGAGCGGCGGTGCTCGGTGTGGGGGTTGTAGTCGAAGTACAGCCCGGCTTCGTCGTCCCAGAGGTAGCGGTTGATCAACTGGTGGCGATGCTGGGCGCGGGCCTGCCAGATTTTGCTATCCCAACTGCGGTCTAGAATTTGGTAAAACTGGGCCAGGTCTTGCTCCATCTGGTAGAGCAGCACGTTCAGACAAACCGGCGCATAGTGGATGATGTCGGCGCTAAAGGGGCCAAAGCGGTTGGTAATGTCAAAGCCCGATTCGCGCATCGAGCGATCGCCCTGGTAGTACAAATCCGTCAGCTGGTCGGTCTCAGCGTCATAGAACAGGCTGACGTCGTAGTCATTAATCTCATGCTCGCGGAAATACTCGCGCACACGATCGTAGTGGGTGCGCCCAGCGTCGTCGCGCTCAGAGCTCACCACCTCAGGGGCGGGGCCATGGCCCAGGGCATGGTAGTGGGAAAGCCCGGTGACCGGGTTAAAGTGGGGCGGCACCATCCAATAGTAGTAGTAGCGCTCCATCACCGGCAGCAGCGATTGCAGCCAGTCGCGATCGCCCGTGTACTCAAACACCGCCTTGGCCATCAGCGACAGCACCGGCGGCTGGGATCGATTCAGCATGTAGGTGCGGTTGGCATTGAGCACAGTGCCATAGTGCTGCACCTGGTAGATGAACTGATCGACCATGCTCTTGGCCATCAGCAGCTCGCCATCCCGCAGCAGCCCTAGCAAAATAAAGTAGCTATCCCAGCCGTACATTTCATTGAAGCGCCCACCGGGCACCACGTAGTCGTGGGGCAGGTACAGCAACCCATGCTCGGCGATCTGGTCATAGTCGGCGGGCAGAACCCGCAGTTCGATCTGAGCGAACTCCTCTGGGCTGAGCGCATTTTGCAGGGCGAGTTCTACCGCAAATCGATCCTCCTGGGGAGAGATGTAGACAGGCCAGGGATCCCCAGGTCGATGGGGAACTTTTTCGTCCTGGGCAGCTTCTAACACGTGACTAAGGGATCTTGACAGCGTCTGCCAAGCAGATTGAATATAAGCACGAACAGCACGAACCTGCCAGGGCGTTAGCTCGCTGGCGGGCGAGGAGATGGGTATGATCACTGGCCAAAAGCTTTAATATCTACCCTTTAAGACTAGCTATTTCTCCCCTCAACGAGTAAAGCCACTGAGAAGGTTTGCAAAATCTTGCTAATTGGCACACGGGGTTGATCCCGGTGCTTTACATCGGTGAGGGCATCTCGCCAAGGCCCCTTCAGATCGGGCGGCAGCACCAGGGCTGTATCGCCCCATACCGCCTTGCCGTAGGGCACCTGGTCGGGGGTAATCAGACCGGTGAGAAAGCGGGGCACCACGGTGATCGCGCTGTGTCCATGGTCGGTTCTGGCAAAGGCGACAATGTGCTCAGCCCGCTCCCCCTCTACGGTAAGGGGGCGGTAATCCCCCTGCTCAAAGACGGCCCTGTACTGGCGGCGGGCCGCCAAGGTCCGGGTAATTAAAAATAGCTTGAGGCGGCCATCGTGGCGGGTGGCCTGGAGATCGGAGAGCAAACTCTTGATATCGGTTTGGCAGCGGCGCTTGATTTCCTGGAGATAGGAGATGCGTTCACCGTAGTCCACCGGGCGGCGGTTGTCGGGGTCCACCAGGCTCAAATCCCACAGCTCCGACCCCTGGTAAATGTCGGGCACACCGGGAGCCGTGAGCTTGAGCAGGGTTTGAGAAAGGGAATTGTAGATGCCGTAATCCGCAATTTTTTGCTGAAAGAGGCGAAACTCCGCTAAAAATTCGTTGTCATCCGAGTCTTTCAGAATGCTGTCCACAAAGGCCACAAACCCGTCTTCATACTCCGCATCGGGGCGCAGCCAGGCCGTATAGACCTTGGCCTCTCGCACGGCCTTGACCACGTACTCCTTCACCCGCTGGACAAAGGTTTGGTACTCCCTCGGGTCGTTGCCCGAGGGCAGGGCTCCCACCAGGGTCTGGTAGAGAAAATACTCATTGTTGGGGTCAGGGATGGTGCGTTTTTTCGTCACCCGTTTCCAGGGGTCGTTGAGGGTTTGCCAGCGGCGCACCTGCTGATCCCACTCCTCGGGAATCTCCGACAGCACGTTGAGGCGAGCCCGCACATCTTCGCTGCGTTTGGTGTCGTGGGTGGAGGTGGCGTTGAGGGTGTGGGGCCACTGGGCCAACTGGTGCTGGTTAAAGGCGTGGAACTCCTCCACCGTGACCCCAAAGGTGCCGGGGTCACCGCCCACTTCATTGAGGGAGATCAGCCGATTGTAGACGTAGAACAGCGTATCTTCTAGACCCTTGGCCATCAGCGGGCCAGAGAACTGCTGAAACCGCATGGTAAAGTGCAGCCATTCGGCCTGGTCGGCTTCGCTGAGCACGTCTTCGTAGTCGAGGGTGAGCACTTTTTCAATAAAGGCCAGCTCCTTTTGCAGGTGGGGAATGTGCTGGTAGGCCCGATCGACGGCTTGATGAATGTAGGCCCGATCGCGATCGCTCACCCCGTCTTCGTTGATGTAGGTGCAGTACACCGCAAATTGCACCATCACCTCCAGAATGGCCTTGCGCAGGCCGCTGAGGGTGAAGTCGCGCCCGTAGCGATATTTACCGGCAATTCCCTTCAGCAGGTGGCCTAGGTTATCGACATCGCCCACCAGGTTGGTGGCGGCAATCAGGCGCTTGCGATCGATCATCCAGTCGTGGTAGATCGGGGGCTGATCCACCAGGCGGCGGTAGATGGTGTTAAAGGCGCGCTCCTGGCTCCGTTGGCAAAACAGACCATTCACCTGGTTCAAAAAGTCGTAGCCCGTGGTGCCCTGGATCGGCCAATCCTCCGGCAGGGTTTCTTCCCGCTCCAGGATCTTTTCCACCACCACGTAGAGGTCTTCACCGCATTTGGTGCGCAGCCGTCGCAGGTAGTGCTCGGGGTTGTAGAGCCCGTCCAGGTGGTCGACCCGTAACCCCTGAATTTTTCCCGACTTCACCAGTTGAGTAATCAAGCTGTGGGTCTTTTGAAAGACTTTAATATCTTCAATGCGCAGGCAAATTAGCTCATTGACGTTAAAAAAGCGGCGGTAGTTGAGCTCCTCGGCCCCCACCTTCCAAAACGACAGGCGAAAGAACTGATCCGATAGCAGGTGATCGAGAAGATCGTAGCGATCGCCATTCTCCCCAGTTTCGCCATTGAAAATCGCCAGGTTTTGCTGAATAAACCTCCGCACCTCCTCGCTGCCGTTGTACAGCTCCCACAACAGCTCCTTAATAAAGAGCGCCTGATCCTTCCGCTCTCGGCCAGTGGTCTCGGCGGAGATGTTTTTGGCCATGTAGAGAATGCCCAGCAGCTTGACAAAGTCGGGGTTGCTGCGGCCCAGCACCCGAGCCAGGCGATCGCTGTCGTGGGTCAAAAACTGGGCATAGGACTCAATGCGCAGCGGAATCCAGAGGTTGTAGTAGTTGACCGTGAGGCCATCCTCGTCGTAGTCGAGGGCGATCTCGCCCCGCTCTAGACAGTTGCCGTAAAAATCGCCCAGCAGGGGAGTGAGTAGCTTGCCCTTAAAGTCCTCGTAGGGGTGCTCCCACTCCACATCAAAAAAGTCGCTGTGTTCAGAGTGGGGGCCGTGCTCCAGAATATCCAACAGAAAGGGGTTTTCGCTGTCGTAGGCCATGTGGTTGGGCACAATATCCTGCAACCAGCCCATGTCCCGCTGGCTGAGATTGCTGGTCAGCTCGGTAAAGTCCTCCTCCGTGCCGAGCTCAGGGTTGAGCTGGCTAGGGTCGACAATGTCATAGCCGTGGGTGCTGCCCTTACGGGCTTTAAAGATGGGCGATGCGTAGATATCTGAAACCCCCAGTTCCTCCAGATAGGTGAGAATTTTATGGGCGGCCTGGAAGCCAAAGCTGGGATTAAACTGCAAACGATAGGTGGCGAGGGGAATACGCATAGGTCACGTCAGAAAGGGGCACAAACCTGATGGGGATCTGAGGGCAAAGCTCTGGGCTGTCAGCCTTCAGTACTGCTAAGTAGCTGGGCGTAATTAAACTAAAGATGCCGGTGGGGGTTTGGGGGCTGCGCCCCCTGCCTGGGGGCGCAGCCCCCAAACCCCTTCTTACAATTAATTAGGCTTACCTACTTATAAATTGTGACGATTCAGGTTGTGGAAAGGGGGGCCTCCTGGGAGAAATTTGGGTCACTCGATGCCCGGCAGCACGTCGGTAGGACTCCGACTGTAAAACGTTAGGGAGGATCGAGCCGTTCGTAGAGCACAAAGCTCTGGGGCTGGAGCTGGAGCTCAGCGGCGGTTTCTAACACCGCCACCGCCTCGCTGCCGGGGCCAAGCCAGTCGGCCCCAGCAGAATCTAGCCGCCGCTGCCAGCGGCCATCCAGCACGGGCCGGTAGGACACCGGCTCAGGCTGAATATTCATCAGCACCAGCACCTCGGAATCGTGGTGCCAGCGTTGCCAACAAATCAGCCCCTCAGGGTCGGTGCAGCGGGCGATCATGGCCTTGGGTTGGCCATGATCGCCGGTGGCCAACGCCGGTATGCCGCGCCGTAGCTGCATCAGGGTTTGGTAAAACCGCCAGAGGGTACCGTGCTGGCCCTCGACCCGTTGCTCCCAGTGCAGCTTAGAGCGGTGAAAGGTATCGGTACTGGCGGCATCGGGCGGCTCGCCTAGGGTTTGGAAGGCGGCAAACTCGCGCTTGCGCCCCTCCCGCACCGCCGCCACCAGATCGGCGTCGCCGTGGTCAATAAAGTAGAGAAAGGGGGCCGTTTCACCGTATTCTTCGCCCATGAATAGCAGAGGAATGTACGGCGACAGCAGCACGGCTCCGGCGGCCAGCTTTAGCGCCTCGAAGTCCACCAGGGTGCTGAGCCGTTCGCCCAGCATGCGGTTGCCCACCTGGTCATGGTTTTGGGCGCAGACAATGAACTGCTGGGGCGGGCGATCGCGGGCATCGTTGCCGTGGCGGCGCTGGCGGTGGCGGGAGTAGACCCCATCGTAGACAAAGCCGTCTTGCAGCGCTTTGACCCACTGCTCTGGGCTGCCAAAGTCTTCGTAGTAGCCCCCGCTTTCGCCGGTCAGCAGGGTGTGGAGACTGTGGTGAAAGTCATCACTCCACTGGGCATCGAGCCCCTGGCCGCCCTGCTCTGGGGGAGCAATCGTGCGGCGATCGTTGAGATCGCTTTCGGCCATCAGGTAGCAGGGGTAGCCCCGCGCCGCCGCCAGCGGCTCGGCCACGGCCTTCATCTCCGCGAGAATATGGGTGGCGCTAAAGTCGTAGATGGCGTGGATCGCATCCAGGCGCAGGCCGTCAATGTGGTAATCCACAATCCACTGGCGCACATTGTCGAGCACAAAGTCGCGTACCCCGTCGCTGTAGGCGTCGTCAAAGTTGATCGCCGGCCCCCAGGGGGTGCTGTAGCGCGGGGTGACGTAGGGGCCAAAGTTGCCGGTGTAGTTGCCCTCGGGGCCAAAGTGGTTGTAGACCACATCCAACACCACGGCAAGGCCCAGCTGGTGACAGGCATCGACCAATCGTTTCAGCCCCTCGGGGCCGCCGTAGCTACTCTGCACCGCAAAGGGATAGACGCCGTCGTAGCCCCAGTTGCGATCGCCCGGAAACTGCGCCACGGGCATCAGCTCCACCGCCGTAATGCCCAGATCCTTCAGCACCGGCAGGCGGGGAATAATGGCATCGAAGGTGCCCTCGGGGGTAAAGGTACCAACATGGAGTTCGTAGAGAATGTAGTCGGCCAGCGCCAGCCCCTGCCAGGCGCGATGGCCAAAGGCCGGTCGAAGACCATCGCCCCAGGCATAGGCGTGGGGATCCACCACCTGGGAAGGCCCATGGACACCCTCGGGCTGGCAGCGGGAGGCTGGGTCGGGCCACCGCTGGTCGCCATCAAGCACAATCTGGTACAGCGCCCCCGGCTCCACGCCGTCGATCAGGGCCGCCCAATAGCCGCCGGGCTTGGGGCTGAGCGGCACCGTTCGCGGCGGAGCATTGAGCAACTCGATCGCCACCTGCAGACACAGGGGAGCCCACACCCTAAATTCGCAGTGGATTTGCCCCAAATAGTTCGCTCCGATCATAACGGGGCTGCCTCAGGGTAAACATCAACCGACATTTATTGTATCTTGACCAATGGTGACTAGATTTTAACCACTATTTCATGGAGTTTGGTGCGGCCAGGGTGCTAGGCGTTCCCCACAGCCCTTGCCAAGGTGATCCTGGTTACCCCCCCCTAAACCGCCACGACCTCGTGCTCAAAGTTCTTACCCCAGGTTCAGGCGAATGGTGACGCTTCTGTTTAGGATGGAACCAACCCCTAGTGGATTCATTGGCTAACCCCATGGCTGCTCGCCCCGACATTTTGTTCCTTGTGCTCGACACCCAGCGGGCCGATCGCCTCTCCTGCTACGGCTACGACAAACCCACATCGCCCAACTTGGACGCGATCGCCGCCCAGTCCAACCGCTTCACCCAGGCGGTCGCCGCCGCCCAGTGGACTGTGCCCTCCCACGCCTCAATGTTCACTGGCCTGTACCCCTCCGAGCACACCATGGTGCAGTCCTACTCGGTACTACCCCCGGATCTTCCCACCCTGGCAGAGCGCCTAGAGGCCAGCGGCTACTACACCGCCGGGTTCTGCAACAACCCCCTGGTGGGCGTCATCAACAACGGTCTGCGGCGGGGGTTCACCAGCTTTCTCAACTACAGCGGCCTGCTCACCTCCCGGCCCAACCAGGCGGGAAGTCGCCCTGACCTGGTGAGCCGCTATCGCCAGTGGTTTAAGCGCCAACTTGCCGGCATCCTCAACCGCATTCAAGATGCCTTTGCGCGATCGGATGCCCTGCTGGCCCTCTCCTTCACGCCGCTGATGGTGCCCCTGTGGCAAACCGCCCTTAGCTTTAAGGGCAACACCCAAAAATCGTTGGACGATACCGCCAACCTGCTCATTCACCGCACGGGTACCCAGGCCGACCAGCCCATTTTCACCTTTGTGAATCTGATGGGCACCCACATGCCCTACCATCCCCCCCGTCGCTATATCCAGCAGTTTGCCCCCCACGTCCTGGCCGATCGCCAGGCCCAGAGCTTTTTGCAGCGCTTCAACGGCGATGTCTACGGCTGGCTGGCCCCCCTCACCGGAGCCCTGGACGAGCAGCAAAAGCACACCCTAGACGGCATGTACGATGCCGAAGTCGCCCACCAGGACGCCCTGCTGGGGCAGTTTTTTCAGCGCCTGACAGAATCGGGCCAGATCGACAACACCCTGGTAATTATCTGCGCCGACCACGGCGAACACCTGGGCGAGAAGCAGTACATGGGTCACAGCCTATCGATCTATAACGAGTTGGTGCGGGTACCGCTGATTATTCGCGACCCCGACCATCGCCTGGAGCCGGGCACCACCGTCGAGGCGGTGGTCTCCACACGGCGGTTATTTCACACGGTGCTGGCCGCCGCCGGCATCGCCAACGACAGGGAGCTGGCCTTAGATCTAATCCATAGCCAGGCCCCTAGCCAGGGCGTGCCCAGCGAACGTGATTACGTCTTTTCTGAGGCGATTCCGCCCCAGAACGTGGTGAACCTGATGCAGAAGCGTCAGCCTGAGCTGGTCAAGACCATGGGGTGCGATCGCATCCGCCGCGCCGTGTGGATGGGTCAGCACAAGCTGATCGAAACCGAAGGAGCCGAGGCCCAACTCTACGACGTACTCGAAGACCCCACCGAAGCCCTCGACCTCAGCGCCATCCTGCCGGAGAATGTGGAGGTGCTGCAAACCTGTCTCCAGGCCTTTGCCGATCGCTCTGGGCAGCACCTGACTGCGGCCACCACCCGCGCCACCGACTACGACGACCCCGAAGTCCGCCGCCGCCTAGGGGAACTAGGCTATCTGGAGGATTAAATGACCGAAACCGCAGAAAAATTGAAGCTGGAGCTATCGCAGCTCTCCCTACAAGATCGGGCAGAGCTAGCCTATTTTCTGCTTCACTCTTTGGATGAAGAGGTTGAGGGTGATGTCGAAAATGCTTGGGATGATGAACTAACTCAGCGCATGCAATCCATTGACAATGGCACTGCCGTTGGTGAAACCGCCAGCCAAGTGCTCTCAGACTTGCGGGAAAAGTACGCGTGAAGCCTCTCATTCTACATAGCGAGGCGATCGCAGAGCTAGACGGAGCCGTTGCCTATTATCAGAATCAAAGGGTTGGATTGGGTCTTGAATTCTTGTCCGACGTTGAACGAGTCTTCAACAAAATCCAGCAGAGTCCAGAGTTGGGAGCCGCCTATAAACTCCGAGGGCTGCGCCGTCACGTTCTCCAGCGGTTTCCATTTCTGATTTTTTATACAGAACTTGAAGGCTGTATCTGGATAGTGGCGATCGCCCATAGCAAGCGGAAACCCGATTACTGGCGAAAGCGACGGATAGAATAATTTTGCTTCTTTTCCCAACTCATCGACTTATCCACTCGCCTACCCACCCCCTCCATGTATCCCCCCGTCTCCCCCATCATCTTTGAACTTGGCCCCTTTGCCCTGCGCTGGTACGGGCTGCTGATGCTGGCGGCCATTCTGACCGCAGCGACCATAGGCGGTCGCTACGTAGCCCGCCAGGGCGAAGACCCCGACAACCTCTGGGACATGCTGTTCTGGGTGTTGATTCCAGGCTTTATTGGGGCGCGGCTGTACTACGTGTTTATTCAGTCGCCTCGGGGGCCAGACGGTCTAGGCTACTACCTGGCCAATCCCGGCAAAATCCTACAAATCTGGGGCGGCGGCATCCATATTTTTGGTGGGTTTGTCTTTGGGGCGATCGCGCTCTTGATCTTCACCCGCCTGCGCCAGCTCAACCCCCTACCCTACCTCGACGGCATTGCCCTGGGTCTGCCGCTGGCTCAGGCCATTGGCCGCTGGGGTAACTTCGTCAATCAAGAACTCTACGGCCCGCCGACTACCCTGCCCTTGGGTCTGCGCATTGACGCCCAACACCGGATCGCCCCCTACAATGACCTGGCCCAGTATCCTGACTCCACCCGGTTCCATCCGCTGTTTCTCTACGAGTCGCTGTGGAATGTGATCGGCTTTGCGCTGCTGTTTTGGATCGCGCGCAGATTTGAAAAGCAGCTCAAGCCGGGGGATCTAGCGCTGGCTTACTTGATTTGGTACCCCCTGGGGCGATTTTTTATTGAGTTCTTGCGCACCGATTCGTGGTTTTTCCCCGGTACCCCGTTTAATGTGGTGCATATTTTGACGGCGGCGGCGATCGCGATCGCCACCCTCACTCTCTACTGGCGACACCGTCGAGTAGCCTCCCTGTAAGAGTTTAAAATGCTTTTCATCCGTTAACAGGAAACAAGGACATGGCAAAACCGGCAAAATCTGAAACTGTCCCCAAGACAATGCAAGCGACCTTCGAAGGCATTGTCGTCATCACCGATGACTTTGCCCGGCAACACCTCAACGAAGAGTATGCCACTCTAATTCGTCAGGCTACGGCAGCCCTGTGCCGAAAACGGCCTTCACCGCTGGCCAGTGGCAAGGCCCAAACCTGGGCCTGCGGCATCAGCCACGCCATCGGCATGGCCAATTTTTTATTTGATTCATCCCAAGATCCCCATATCAGCGCCAAGGATTTGTACAGTTGGTTTGGCATTAGTGCTGGCACCGGCCAAGGCAAGTCTAAGCAGGTGCGAGACCTACTGAAAATTACCCAGATGGATCCTGATTGGTGCTTACCCAGCCGGGTGGGCGACAATCCTATGGCCTGGCTGGTGTCGGTCAACGGTTTCATCATCGACGCTCGCTCTGCACCACCAGAGGTGCAAGTTCGGCTTGCCGCGATGGGACTGATTCCCTATGTGCCTGATCAAGGGCCGAGGTGAACAGGATCCAGCGAGGACAGAAAACGCTCTAACCCGCGACGCGGCGGCTGAACTCGGCGATAGACGGGTGGACTCGCTTACCCCGCCACCCGCTGCCACAGACGGGCAATCTCAGCTAACAGTACCTGCACGTTTTGGGTAAAGGCCCGATGCTCGGCCGCGTTGGCGGCCATCATTTGGTCAAAGCTCTGGCGATCGGCCCTAGAGTCTTCTAAGAACACCTCAAAGCGCTGCGCCATTTCTCGTTGCTCAGCCAGGGTGTTATCGATCGGCTGGCGATTGGCCCTGGCCTCTTGCAGAAAAACTTCAAACCGCTGGTCGGTCTCTTGCTGCTGACGGCCCAGATCGGCCACCATTGCTACGGTGTCGGCAATGGCTGTTTCTAGCAGCCGATCAGTGTTCTCGACCCTAGATCTGGAGGCCGCTTCAGCTTCGCCGACGCGGCCAGCCCACGCCTCAATGGCGCGGGCGTTACTCTCGGTAATGGCTTTGGTTTCGCGCAGCCCGGCCCAAAATTCTGCCATCTCCTGCCGGTGAAGAGCTTGCGTTTCCTCAGCGCTTTGGCCTTGAGCGGCCCTCATATCGGCCATCTCGCGATTGTGCTGGGCAATCGAGGCTTCCAGTAGAGCTTCTATGCGGTCTAGGCGATCCTGGCTTGGGGTCATGGCAAGATATGAAGCAGCAGCCCACCTATTATCGCCCAAGCCCCTTAATAGTACAAGGGTTCTTTTGTGGCAAGATTCGGCCTTTGTTGTTTTCCACACCACAGCCCTGGTCAAAGAACTCGCCACAGCGGGCTAGCCTTTGACTACAATGGAAAGATTGAGAAGATTATCTCATTAGAGATCTGGGCGGCGAGTGCTGCGCGGCCTCCCAATCTACACGAATCATTCATCTGCCTAAAAGGCCCAAGCCATGTCTCTGCCTGTTGTTGCGGTTATCGGTCGCCCAAATGTGGGCAAATCTACTCTGGTAAACCGCCTGGCCGGGGCTCAAGATGCCATTGTCTTCGACCAGCCGGGGGTGACGCGCGATCGCACCTACCAACCGGCCTTTTGGCGCGATCGCGACTACCTGGTGGTCGATACCGGCGGCCTCGTGTTTGACGACGACACCGAATTTTTGCCCTACATTCGCGAACAGGCCCAGTTGGCCCTCAGCGAAGCCAGTGCGGCGGTGCTGGTGGTAGACGGTAAAACCGGCCCCACCGAGTCCGATCGCGAGATTGCCTCCTGGCTGCGGCAGCAGTCGGTGCCGGTGGTGCTGGCGGTCAACAAGTGCGAATCCCTCGACCATGGCCTAGTGCAGGCGGCTCAGTTTTGGGAGCTGGGGTTGGGCGAACCCTACGCGGTCTCGGGCATTCACGGTAATGGCACCGGCGAGCTCTTGGATGCGCTGGTAGAATTTCTCCCCGAAACCGTCGAAGCAGACGCCAGCGAAGACATCAAAGTGGCCATTGTGGGGCGACCCAACGTCGGTAAATCGAGCCTGCTAAACGCCTTCGTGGGCGAAACCCGCGCCATTGTCAGCCCCATCTCTGGCACCACTCGCGATGCCATCGACATGCAGGTGCAGCACGGCGATAAGATCTATCGCTTAATCGACACAGCGGGCATTCGGAAGAAAAAAAGCGTGGAGTACGGGCCTGAATTCTTTGGCATTAACCGCGCCTTTAAGGCCATTCGCCGGGCCGACGTGGTGCTACTGGTGATCGACGCCCTCGATGGCGTGACTGAGCAAGACCAAAAACTAGCGGGCCGGATTGAAGAAGACGGTCGCGCCTGCATCATCGTCGTCAATAAGTGGGATGCGGTGGAAAAAGACAGCCATACCATCTACGATTTTGACCACCAGATCTCCGCCAGGCTGAACTTTCTCGACTGGGCCAAGCGCATCTTTGTCAGCGCCAAGACCGGCCAACGGGTGCCCAAGATTCTAGAGCTGGTGGATCAGGCGTTTGAGCAGCACCGTCGCCGGGTCACCACATCGGTGGTCAACGAAGTGCTGGAAGATGCCGTTAAATGGCACACCCCTCCCACCACCCGCCAGGGTCGCCAGGGTCGTATTTACTACGGCACCCAGGTCACCGTACGGCCTCCCTCCTTTACCCTGTTCGTCAACGATCCCCACCTGCTGAAAGATAACTATCGCCGCTACGTGGAGCGACAGTTTCGCGAGAACCTGGGCTTTGAGGGCACGCCCATTCGTATTTTTTGGCGGGGCAAGGCCATGCGCGACCTAGAGCGCAACAACCCCAACCGGGCGACGAAGGTATAGGGATATGGATCTTCTCCGCTCTCTCCCCATTGGCCTTTATCTGGAGCAGCCGGTTACCTGGCTGCACCGGCTCGACCCCCGGGTCAAGATGGCCTGGTTGATGAGCATTTTGGTCACCCCCATTCTGGCCAATGCCTACTGGCGGTTTGGGCTGGTGGCACTGCTGGTACTGTTGACGCTGGTAGCGCGCATTCCCTTTCGGGTGTGGCGGCAGCAGATGGGCTGGCTGGTGTTGCTCAGCACCCTGGTGATGGGGCTGACCTTTGTAATGCCCGACGGGTTGCAGGTGTCGCAGACGCCCCGACTGCCCACCCCAGCGGCGATGGCGACCCTCGACAACCCCCCAGAGGTACTGCCCGAGCTGCCCCAGCCGACCTCCTACCGCTACGTGGTGTTTGACTGGGGGCCGATTACGGTGACGCGGCGATCGCTCGATCTGGGCATTCGCATTGGCACCTTGCTGTTTACCCTGATCTACGGCACCAACCTTTACCTGCTCACCACCGCCCCCGAAGAAATCACGGTGGCCATGGAGGCGCTGATGGCCCCGCTGCGATGGCTGCACCTGCCGGTGACCGAGATTGCCCTGACGGTAACCCTCTCCCTGCGGTTTATTCCCCTGGTGCTGGAGGAGGTACAAAATTTAGTGCGATCGGTGCAAACCCGCGCCATTAACTGGAAGAAGCTGGGCTTTCGCGGGTCGGCCCAGGTGTGGCTGGCGGTGGTCGAGCGGCTGCTGCAAAACCTGCTGCTGCGGGCCGAGCAAATTGCCGCCGCCATGGAGGTGCGCGGCTTTACCAGCCCCAACGAGCACCGGGTGCGCTGGTACCAGCTCCTGCTGCGATCATGGGATTGGTTTGCCCTGGGGCTGATCGTGGTGTTTTGGTGGGCGCGGTGGGTTTGGGGAGGCGAGGGTTGACCCAGCGGCATTGGTGGGTGCGATCGCAGTCCCTCGACCACCGCACCGGCAGCGATATTTTTCAAACCCTCTACGGGCCTCTGCTGCGGCAGCCCCCTACCCCAGCCACCCTGGTGGCCCTGCTCGAAAGTCCCTGCCCCGCTACTGCCCAGCCCCAGGCGTACCCAGCCGCTAGTGCCCAGGGACGCTACTCCATCTGCGCCGGGCCACCCCGTCGGATCAACCATCTTCCACAGCTGTGGACTCCGGCAGTGGGCAGCATTCTGCCCATGCTGACCAATCGGTTGGCCGAGGGGCATAGGCTCAGCCTGATCGGTGATGAGGCTCAAACCGCTGAGGAAACCCTGCCGTTTACCGGCGGCTGGCTCGGCTGGCTGGGCTACGACCTGGCCTGGGAAATCGAGCGTCTGCCCACCCTCAATGACGATCCCCTGCCCTTTCCAGTGGCGCTGTGGTATGAGCCAGACACCTTTGCGGTGCTTGACCATCAGCTCCAGCGCCTGTGGCTGGCCGCCCCTGCTCCTGAGGGACTCACCCAGATGGAGCAGCAGCTTCACCGACCTCCCCGGTCAGAGCCCTTTTTTCCCCAGTCAGCGGGCGATCCTCGCCCTGTGACCCTGGCCATGGCGGCGGCAGACTACCAGCAGGCCGTCCTGAAAGCCCAACAGCACATTCAGGCCGGAGATGTGTTTCAGGTCAACCTCTCCCTACGGTTCTCGACCGAGACCAACGCCCACGGCTGGGCCCTGTACCGCCGACTGCATACCATCAACCCCTCGCCCTTTGCCTGCTACTGGCACACCCCCTGGGGCGACGTGATCAGCGGCTCGCCCGAGCGGCTGGTGAAGCTCCAGGATGGCACCGCCCAAACCCGACCCATCGCCGGGACTCGGCCCCGGGGATCGACGCCTGAGCAGGACAGGGCCATGGCCACAACCCTGCTCAGCAATCCCAAGGAACGGGCCGAGCACATCATGCTGGTCGATCTGGAGCGCAATGATCTGGGCCGGGTGTGCCAGTGGGGCACCGTGCGGGTGGATGAATTGCTCACGGTGGAGTACTACAGCCACGTGATGCACTTGGTTAGCAACGTGGTGGGAAAGCTCCAGGGCGATCGCACCGCCGTCGACCTGATCCGGGCCACATTTCCCGGCGGCACCATTACCGGCTGCCCCAAGGTGCGCTGCATGGAAATCATCGAGGCCCTGGAGCCCGTGGGCCGCAGCCTGTTCTACGGGTCCTGCGGCTACCTCGACCGGCGCGGACACCTGGATTTGAACATTTTGATCCGCACCCTGCTGTTGGGGCATACTGATGGCTGGTCGGGGGTGTCTACGGTGTGGGGGCAGGTGGGGGCGGGCATTGTGGCCGACAGCGACCCCCAGCGCGAGTGGCAAGAGTCCTTGCAAAAGGCCCAGGCCCAACTGCTGGCCCTATCGCCTAGGGCTGGAGAAATACCTCAATTCCGCTGAATTTACCGCCTCTCAACGCTGGAATGTATGCAGATTGGCCAGCAGGTTCTAGAATGCATGTGGCGAATTGAACAGACACAATCATCATCCTGGCGTAAGACATACCCCTGTCATACTTGAATGAGCACAGAAACCTATCTCAATCACCCCAATTTTGGCCTGCTCTTCAGAGTGTGCATGGTAGACAACGGGCAAGAGCTGTTTGCCACGCTGTATGCCCAGCGGCTGTTTTTCCTGGTCACTAACTCCCCCACCGAGGGGCCGGTGTTTCAACCCCTCGGCCGCAGCAATGCCCGCCTGATGCTTGAAGGTCGGCTGCGCATTTTGCGGCGGGCGGGCCAGCAAGCCGACTATGATCGGCTACAGCACACCTATAAGCAGACCTTTCAATGACCGCTGTCCCCAGCGCTTCATCCCTAGCTGCACGCCTGGAGAGCATCCGCCAGGGGCTGCCCCCGGCGGTGACGCTGGTGGCGGTGACCAAGTTCTTGCCGGTGGAGACCATTCGGGCCGCCTACGCCCTGGGGGTGCGCCACTTTGGCGAAAGCCGGGTGCAGGAGGCGATCGCGAAACAGACTGAGCTGACCGATCTGCCCGACATTACCTGGCACCTAATTGGCCGCCTACAGACCAACAAAGCCCGCAAGGCCGTCGAACACTTCGACTGGATTCATTCGATCGATAGCCTGAAGCTAGCCGAGCGCCTGAACCAAGCCGCCCTGGAGCTGGAGAAAATACCCCAGTGCTGCCTCCAGGTGAAGCTGGTACCGGATCCCCCTAAATCTGGCCTGGATGTGGATGAACTAGGGCCTTTACTGCCCCAGTTCGACCAATTGACCCACCTGAAGATTCGCGGGCTGATGACCATTCCGCCCCAGGGGGCCAACGCCGATACTGTGCATCAGGTGTTCACGGGGGCAAGATCCCTGGCCGACACCATTAATCACCAGGGCTTGAGCCACCTACACATCGACCAGCTTTCCATGGGCATGTCGGGAGATTATCCGACCGCGATCGCCTGTGGAGCCACTATGGTGCGTCTGGGCACTGTGCTGTTTGGCTCCCGACCTACCTTTTCCTAGCCCGTCCCCTAGCCAGAATGGTAGGTTCTCACGCCATAGCAAAATGCGATCGGAAAAGTTTTAATTAAAAGCTTTAATAACCGTGAAGCAGCTCTTCCTTTTTGGAATTTCATGTATACTGTGGTCTCAATATTCTGTATGCAGGGTATCAGCGCAGAACCTAAACCTGCTTAGCCAGAGTTAAGAATGTCTCCGTGGTGATGTTCCACCCCTGGGATTTCAGCTCAGGTTTAGGTAGTCAGGCACCTCCTGTAGGGCCTGATTTACCCCAATCCCCAGGTTAGCCTTACCATTTTTCACAACAGCCGTTGCAAATGGAAAAATGGCGCTATCATGGCCATCGATAGCCGGAGCATCATGATACCCCCTATCGGTCCATGACCACGGGGTTTACCGACCTAAATGATAGTCATCGTGGAGTGTAAGTTGTGAGCAACATGTTTTCTAAGCTGCGGGACTTCGTTGGCCTCAACGACCCAGCAGACTACGACTATGAATACGAAGAAATGGATGGTGAGGAATACCAAAACCTCTACCAAGAAGAGAATACCCAGCCTATTGTGCAGCCCCAGCCCGAAGAAGTGCGGCGAACCAGCCGCCCCCGTCGCGAACGTATGATGTCCACTGATGCAGGAATGACCCCGATGGCCAGCAATGTAATTGGTATGCCTGGTGCCATGAATGGCACCTCCGAAGTGGTTGTAATGGAGCCTCGCTCCTTTGAGGAAATGCCCCAAGCCATTCAGGCCCTGCGGGAGCGCAAGTCCGTGGTGCTGAACCTCACCATCATGGATCCTGACCAAGCCCAGCGCGCCGTTGACTTCGTTGCGGGCGGCACCTACGCCATCGACGGCCACCAAGAGCGCATTGGCGAAAGCATCTTCCTGTTCACCCCCAACTGCGTACAGGTGAGCACCCCCAGCGAGTACGAAGAAGAAGTCTTTATGGGTCAGCCCCAGACCATGCCCATGGCCGGTCAAATGCCTCCCGCTCCCGCCTGGGGTACCGAGCCTATGGTTCGCATGGCCTAGGTTAGAACATTCTTACCGGTTCACACACACTCTAAGCTCTGACTATCATCGCCCCCAGACTGGCTCTGGGGGCTACCTTAAGGTATGGTCTTCACTGACGGCGTGAGTAATCTAGGTCGTAGGTGAGCGTATGCTTGAGGCAGCATTTGGGGTTATCGGCGGCGGGATGATGGGAGAGGCTCTCATCGCCCGCCTGCTTGATCAGGGAATTTTTGCCCCTGGGGCCGTGGTGGTGAGCGATCCCCAGGCGGCCCGACGAGAGGTTTTGCACCACACCTACGGCGTGCAGACCACGGCGGAAAATCAGGCGGTGATAGATGCCGCCGAGACCGTCCTATTGGCGATTAAGCCCCAATTGCTGACGGCGGTGGCGGCGGGGTTGACACCGCCCAAAACTAAGCATCCCCTGCTGCTGTCAATTTTGGCAGGGGCCTCCCTCCCTCGCCTCGGGCAAGCGTTTCCTGGCTGGGCGGTGGTGCGGGCCATGCCCAATACGCCCGCGACCGTGGGGGCGGGGGTGACGGCCCTGGCGGCGGGGGATGGGGTCAGCGCTGAACAGCGATCCCAGGCTCGCACCATCTTTGCCAGCGTGGGCACCGTGGTGGAGGTACCCGAGTCGCAGATGGATGCGGTGACGGCCCTGTCGGGATCGGGGCCGGGATACATGGCCCTGGTGGTAGAAGCCCTGGCCGACGGCGGCGTGGCGGTGGGGCTGCCAAGAGCGATCGCGCTGGAACTGGCGATCGCCACGGTGCGCGGTACCGGCGAACTCCTGCACCAGGGCAACCTGCATCCTGCCGTGCTCAAGGATCGAGTCACCAGCCCCGGCGGCACCACCATTGCTGGGATTGCCGCCCTAGAGGCGGGCGGGCTGCGATCGGCCCTGATGGAGGCAGTGCGGGCCGCTCACCAGCGCTCTCAAGAATTGGGTCAATCCTGAGAGCACTTCAGAGGATGCGCGATTTGGGTGCAAGATTACAATGGGAGGACTCTGTAAACTCTGCAACCATCAATGCCTACGTTGCTGCGCGTCGGCCCCTATCGTTTTTTCTGCTATGCGGGCGATCGCGAAGAGCCACCTCACGTCCACATTGAGCGCGATCGTAGTGAAGCTAAGTTCTGGCTCGTTCCGGTCAGGCTCCAGTCAAATAAAGGATTTTCATCCAGTGAGATGAGCCGTATTCAGAGCCTCACAGAGGACAATCAACAGCAGTTATTGGAGGCCTGGCATGATTTCTTCAGTGGTTGAAATCCTCAATATTCCTGAAATTCAGCAGGTTTCTGTGGCAGAAGATTTGCTCACGGTTAATCTGTCTGATGGTCGCGTGATCGGTGTGCCATTGGCCTGGTATCCTCGTCTGCTCCATAGCACCCCGATAGAGCGCAACAACTGGCGACTAACGGGAGGTCAAGCGGGTATTCATTGGCCAGATCTGGATGAAGATATCAGCCTGAAGAATATTTTACTAGGACAACCTTCAGGGGAAAGCCAGACCTCGTTACAACGGTGGCTAGAGAGTCGAAACTCCCAGCCCCAGTGCCCATAGAGTAGTAGATCTGCCTGGGACCGAGACCTGTTGTTTAGTCCAAACCATCTATTCCTGCCGGAGGTTTCTACGACCCCATGGCCACTTCGTTGACGGTCTGCGGCCCACGGGGATGGCGGCCCCCGGCTCTCGTAGCCACCTGATTTGCCAAATAGTCAGCGTCGCGGGCGATCCCCGAGAATCGACCAGAGCCCCAGGTATACAACCAGGGCAGCCCCAGGAAATAGAACCCTGGCAGGGCGGTCACGCCCCGGCGGTGGTCGGGGTAGCCCTGGCCATCGAACACAGGTAGCTCGACCCAGCCAAAGTCGGTGCCGTAGCCAATGCACCAAATCACCGCAGTGATATTGGCCTCGCCATAGTCAAGGCTGGTGTCGATCGTCTCCGGCTCCCAGACCGGGCGATAGGGCGGTTCCACCGGCGCATTCAGGCCCTGCTTGTCGATGTAGGCATCAATGGTGCGCTTAATGCTTTCGGCGACGGCATCGGCCTGGTCGAGGTTGTGCTTGAGGTCATCGCTAAACTCCAGGCGGGTGCCCTGAATAGCGGTTAGTCGCCCGTGGAGCGCCATGCCCTGGAGGGCAAAATGGCGCAGGTCAATCTCGCGCCCGCCGCCGCGCCCGGTGACGTAGTGGTTGGTTCTGTGGCGCACGGTGTCTTTTTGGGGGTGGTCATCAATGGCCAGGTCGTAGTAGCCCATTTGGTCGAGCCATTCCACCACGTCTTTGCCTCGGTAGCGACGGGGCGATCGCGGTGCACCCCCCACGCACAAATGTACCTGGCGACCCGCCAAATGCAAGTCTTCGGCAATTTGACAGCCCGACTGCCCGGTGCCGACCACCAGCACCGATCCCGCTGGCAATGCCTCGGGGTTGCGATACTCGGCCGCGTGCAGTTGCACCACCTCCGGGGCCAAGCGCTCCGCCAGGCGGGGAATTTTGGGGGTGTGGTAGCCGCCCGTGGCGGCTACCACCTGGTCGGCGGTGAAGGTACCCTGGGGGGTGACTACCTCAAAGCCGCCGCCCTCACGCTGGCGCACTCGCTGCACCGCGATCCCTGTCTTAAGGGGCGGGTCAAAATGGCTGACGTAGCGCTCGATGTACTCCACGATGGCGTCGCGACCCATGAACCCCTCGGGGTCGTCGCCGGGGTAGGCAAAGCCCGGCAGCTGGCACTGCCAGTTGGGGGTGACGAGGCAAAACGAGTCCCACCGTTTGGTGCGCCAGGAGTGGGCGACCTGGTGCTGCTCCAGCACGATGTGGTCAAGGCCCCGGCGCTGCAAGCAATAGCTCATCGACAGCCCCGCCTGGCCACCGCCGATCACAATTACGCCGTAGTGCATGGCCATAGGTGATACCGATTTTGGATTTTAGATTTGGGATTGGGTGTTTGTACCCTAGGTCGTTGCCTGGGGGGATGCTTGTAGCTCTGGCTACCGAACGCTGGGATCTAGTACTAGTGGGAGGGCTGGGGGATGCGATCGCCCATTTCTCTAGCGGACTCGGGTCTATGCAGCGTCGACCCCTATCACTTTCGACAGGGGTAATGCCAACCATGGCGCTCAATTTCCTCAAAAATAGAAGGAAAGACCGGCCTCAAGGCCGCTGCCCCTGTTGATTCGGGTAGACCTAACCGGTTTGTAGTGACTGATACGGGCATCCGTGGGGATCACCCCTAAGGTGCTGGAACGTGCAGCTAGACATCCAGGACTGCCAGTAGTTTTGCCCAGCAATTTTGCCCAGTAATTTTTCAAGGAACTAACATCCATGCCTGAAGTAACTCAGCCAGCCCACCAGGCTGGAGATTTTTTGGTTGATTACGAAGAGAAAGTCTTTCCCGATGTGCAGGCCGAGCCCGGCGAAAAAGCCCTCGTCACCTTCCACACCGTGGCCTTTGAAGGCTCCATCGGTCTGGTCAACCTGTTGCAGGCGACCCGGCTGATTCGCAAAGGCTTTGAGACCTCGGTACTGCTCTACGGCCCTGGGGTCACCCTGGGGGTGCAGCGGGGCTTTCCGAAACTGGGCGACGAGGCCTTTCCCGGCCACATGGCCATGAACAATCAAATGGTGAAGGTGATGGAGCTGGGCGGTAAGGTCTACGCCTGCCGCTTCGCCCTCCAAGCTCTCTATGGTCACGGCGAGCCCTCCCTGATCCCTGGCATTCGTCCCATTAACCCCCTCGACGTGCTGGATATTGTGCTGATGCACCGCAAAGAAGGGGCCTTTATCCTCGACACCTGGACCATGTAGAGCCCTCACCCCCAGCCCCTCTCCCCAGGGAGAGGGGAGATTTTGTAGGGTGGGCACTGCCCACCATCCACTGAAATCAACAACCCACCCACCTGTGCGATGGGCACAAACGATACCATCCCACACAACTCTCCTCCCACCACCAACGCCCATGGACTACACCAAGACCATCCGCGCCGCTGCCGCCCAGGTCAGCCCCGTGCTGTTTAGCGGCGACGGCACCACCGACAAGGTACTGGAGACCATAGTCCAATCCGCCCAGGCTGGGGTTCAGCTGATTGTCTTTCCAGAAACCTTGATTCCCTACTACCCGTATTTCTCCTTTGTGCAGCCCCCGGTGCTGATGGGTAAAGCGCACCTGCGGCTGTACGAAGAAGCGGTCACGGTACCAGGGCCGGTGACCGATGCAGTCAGCCGAGCGGCGCGATCCTACGCCATGGTGGTGGTGCTGGGGGTGAACGAACGCGATGGGGGCTCGCTCTACAACACCCAACTGGTCTTTGACGCCGACGGCACCCTGGTGCTGAAGCGGCGCAAAATCACCCCCACCTACCACGAGCGCATGGTCTGGGGCCAGGGCGACGGGGCCGGTCTGCGGGTGGTGGACACGGCGGCGGGGCGGGTGGGTGCCCTGGCCTGCTGGGAGCACTACAACCCCCTGGCTCGCTATGCCCTGATGACCCAGCAGGAGCAGATCCACTGCGGTCAGTTTCCGGGGTCGATGGTGGGGCAAATTTTTAGCGACCAGATGGAAGTGACCATGCGCCACCACGCCCTGGAGTCGGGCTGCTTTGTGGTCAATGCCACCGGCTGGCTGACGGCGGAGCAGAAGCACCAGATTACCGACGATGAGGGCATGCATCGGGTGCTGTCCGGGGGGTGCTATACCGCCATCATCAGCCCGGAGGGGGTGCCGCTGACCGAGCAGATCCGCGAAGGAGAGGGGCTGGCGATCGCCGACCTAGACTTCTCGCTGATCACCAAGCGCAAGCGAATGATGGACTCGGTGGGCCACTACGCCCGCCCCGACTTGCTCCAGCTGCGGGTCAATGCCGAACCCTGGTCGGTAGTAGAGCGGTCGGGTCAGCCTTGGGGCCAGCCCTCAGAACCACCTCCCCAGGAGGTGCCTGGGGTTCGGTCATCCCCAAAGCTGGAAGAAGAGGTTCCATCGAGCCTCCCTTCCAGCCGCCTAGGGCCTCCCAGGGCTTAGGTCGCGCCAGGTTTTCTTTCACGGCATCGAGCAATAGAGCAGCCACCACCGGGTGGCCTTCTTTGACGCAGGTTCTTATCCAGTACGGCAGGCCATGAACAAACAACGGCTGATTACAGAACTCCAGTCCCACGGGCTGCGCCTAGGGGAGGCGCCCCCTGGGGCAGCGGGGCGGCGAGGCGGCGCCGGCCCCTCGGATCATCGCGCCATCACCATCGCCGGCACCACGGTGATGGTGCCGGTCTACACCGATAGCGCCACCCAGTCGCCCTATACCCTGCGGGCGACGGCGACTGGCCCACTGTCCTTAGAAGCCTCGGGGGAGGCCATTACCCCCATCGATCTGCCCAATCCGCCCCAGTTCTACGGCCTGTCCACCGCCGACGGCATTCCCTACTGGAAGATTGCCCTACTCCACGGGCGCGACGTGCTGGCCACTACCGTGCAGCAGACCTGCCGACGCTACCGCGACCCCGCCACCGCCTGTCAGTTTTGCGCCATTGAAAAATCCCTCGACGCCGGACGCACCATTGCCCGCAAGACCCCGGAGCAGCTGGCGGAGGTAGCCGCCGCCGCCGTGCGCCTGGACGGGGTGACCCAAATGATTATGACCACGGGAACGCCGCATACGAGCGATCGCGGCGCGGCTTACCTAACCGATTGCGCCGCCGCCATTCGCCAGCGGGTGAATCTGCCCATCCAAGCCCAGTGTGAACCCCCGGATGATTTTGCCTGGTTTAGCCGCATGCGGGCCGCGGGCATCGACAGCCTGGGCATCCACCTGGAGGCCGTCGATCCGGCGGTGCGGGCGAGGATCATGCCCGGTAAGGCGGAGGTTCCCCTGACTGTCTACTTTGCCGCCTTCGAAGCGGCGGTGAAGGTGTTTGGCTGGGGCCAGGTCAGCACCTACCTCCTGGCGGGCCTGGGCGACAGCCTAGAGACCCTGGTGGACGCCAGCGATCGCCTGATTTCCATGGGCGTGTATCCCTTCGTGGTGCCCTTTGTGCCCATCGGTGAAACGCCCCTGGCCCACCACCCGGCCCCCAGCAGCGACTTTATGGTCACCCTCTACCAGCAGGTGGGCGCCATGCTGAAGCAGTCGGGCATGGCCTCAGCGGCGATGAAGGCGGGCTGCGCCAAGTGTGGGGCCTGTTCTGCCCTGTCTACCTTTGAGGGATAACCATGGCTCTCCATCGCTACCGCTTTGAACTGGCCCAATCTGCCGAAGATCTGGAGGGCTACTTTGCCCTGCGCCAGGCCATTTTTTGCGCAGAGCAGGGGCTATTTGACGACGACGATGGCGATCCCCTCGACGGTGTGGCCTATCCCATTGTGGCTCTGGACTCCGATGCGCCCCCTGGGGAGCAGGTGGTGGGGGTGGTACGCATCTATGAAAAAGCACCTCGGCTCTGGTACGGGGGGCGGCTGGGGGTACACCCCGACTATCGCCGGGTGGGACGCATTGGCAAGGGGCTGATTTATAAAGCCGTCACCACCGCCAATACCTGGGGCTGCGATCGCTTCCTGGCCACCGTCCAATCCCAGAATGTGCGCTTCTTTCAGCGGCTGCATTGGGATTCCCTGGAGGAGGTGCGGCTGTGCGATCGCCCCCACCACTTGATGGAAGCCGACCTAGTCCACTATCCCCCCGGTGATGAGGGGCGGCCCGTGGTGACGGGCTTGCTGCGGCAGGTGTCGTGACGGGTAGGGGGTGGATGGGTGGGGGGTAAGGCAAGCATGATTGTAGATCTTATGTATGTCAGACGAACTAACGCTATGGGAGTTGGCCGCTGAACTGCGGCGATCGCTGGGCATTCTCCACAAGCGCGACATTCAAACCGCAGCGGATCGCCTGGGGGCCCTGGTGGGCTCAACCCACCAGGAGCCCATTCGACTGGGGGATGATTGCGCGGCGATTCCCGATGGCGAGGGCTATTTGCTGCTGGCGGCGGAGGGGATGTGGCCAACGCTGGTGGACACCGACCCCTGGTTTGCCGGGTGGTGCGCGGTGATGGTCAACGTCAGCGATATCTACGCCATGGGGGGCCGCCCGATCGCCGTGGTAGATACGGTCTGGAGTCAGTCGCCTGAGGCCGTGGAGCCCCTCTGGCAGGGCATGGTGGCGGCCTCCCAGGCCTTTAACGTCCCCATTGTGGGGGGGCACACCAGCTGCCATAGTCCCTATGCGGCTTTGTCCGTCGCCATCCTGGGTCGAGCTAACCGCCTGCTCACCAGTTTTACGGCCCAGCCGGGGGATGTGTTGCTGCATGTGGTCGATCGGCAGGGCCAAATGCACCCTGACTATCCCTTTTGGAATGCGGCGACGGATTGCGATGCCGGAACGGATCCCTGCGCGAATCGCGATCGCCTGCGCCGCAATCTAGAGCTATTGCCCCAGCTGGCGGAAGCAGGCCTCTGCGATACCGGCAAAGACATCAGCATGGGCGGCATTGTCGGCACCACGCTGATGCTGCTGGAAACCTCGGGCTGTGGGGCGGTGCTGGATTTGGGGGCGATCGTTCCCCCACCCGAGGTCGATCGGCTGTCTTGGCTGCTGAGCTTCCCCAGCTACGGCTTTTTGTTAGCTGTGCGGCCTCGGGATGTGGCTCAGGTGCAGCAATGCTTTCACCCCCAGGATCTGGTCTGCGAGCCGGTGGGACGGGTGATTGAAGCCCCCTCGCTTTACCTAGAGCTAGAGCGTAATTCACTTTGTTTTTGGAATTTTGAGACGGAGGCGTTGACTGGGTTTGGGGGCGATCGGGCCTGAAGGGCACGCGATCAGCATGGCGAGCAACGGATCCTGCTCTGCGTTGGTCGGTCTCATCATTAAACC
>Ga0169931_10002607_pt1 | contig 29231 bp, 19 predicted proteins | sample Kivu_15m_20L_FD_129675 | JGI IMG/M metagenome (GOLD analysis project Ga0169931, IMG submission 129675) | Freshwater microbial communities from Lake Kivu, Western Province, Rwanda to study Microbial Dark Matter (Phase II) - Kivu_15m_20L... | ecosystem: Environmental > Aquatic > Freshwater > Lake...
GAAGAATGTCAAAATCAAAGTCTCGATGTGAGAACCATCCACGTCGGCATCACACATGATGATGATTTTGTGGTAGCGCAATTTTTCAAGATTCAATGCCTTTGTATCGTCTTCTGTACCAACACGTACACCGAGAGCGGTATATAAATTTTTAATCTCTTCGTTTTCGAAAATCTTGTGCTGCATAGCTTTTTCCACGTTCAAGATTTTACCACGCAAAGGCATAATGGCTTGGAAATGTCTGTCGCGACCTTGCTTCGCTGTTCCACCTGCCGAGTCACCCTCAACGAAGTAAATCTCACATAAAGCTGGGTCTTTTTCAGAGCAGTCAGCCAATTTACCTGGCAATCCTGAACCAGACAGTACGTTTTTACGCTGTACCATTTCGCGGGCTTTACGAGCAGCATGACGTGCACGAGCTGCCAAAAGAACCTTCTCAACAATTCTTCTCGCATCATTTGGATGTTCTTCCAAATAGCTCGCAAGAATATCAGAAACCAATTGCGAAACAGGCGCAGAAACTTCTTGGTTACCCAATTTCGTTTTCGTTTGACCTTGGAATTGAGGCTCCATCACTTTCACAGAAACGATTGCCGTCAATCCTTCGCGGAAGTCATCACCTGTGATTTCAATTTTTTCTTTGGCTAAAATACCACTTTCGTCAGCGTATTTTTTCAAGGTATTGGTCAAACCTCTTCTGAATCCAGAAAGGTGCGTTCCTCCCTCGTAAGTGTTGATGTTGTTTACATAAGAAAACACATTCTCAGAATATGAACTGTTATAAACCAAAGCCACTTCAACTGGAATTCCATCTTTTTCACCTTCCACGTGGATTACTTGCTCGATGATAGCTTCTCTGTTTTTATCCAAATAAGCACAGAATTCAGCCAAACCACCTTCAGAATAGAACTCAGTATGCAAGAAAGTACCATCTTCATTTTCAACACGACGGTCGGTCAAAGTGATTCTGATTCCTTTATTCAAAAAGGCCAATTCGCGCATACGAGCAGCCAAAGTGTCGTAGTTGTATTCCGTAATCGAGAAAATCGTTCTATCAGGCTTAAAAGTAACTGTAGTACCGCGTTTGTCAGTCGTTCCAATTTCTTTCACCGGATACATCGACTTCCCGCGCTCGTATTCCTGCTCATACACCTTACCATCGCGATAAACTGTGGCTCTCAAATGGTCGGACAAGGCATTCACACAAGAAACACCCACACCGTGCAAACCGCCAGAAACTTTATATGAATCTTTGTCGAATTTACCACCCGCACCAATTTTGGTCATTACAACTTCAAGTGCCGAAACACCTTCTTTTTTATGCATGTCCACTGGAATACCGCGACCGTTATCTTCAACTGATACAGAATCGTCTTCGTTGATGATTACTTTAATACTATCACAATGACCGGCCAAAGCTTCGTCGATTGAGTTGTCAACCACCTCATAAACCAAGTGATGTAAACCTTTCACGCCTGTGTCGCCAATGTACATCGAAGGACGCATCCTTACGTGTTCCATCCCCTCAAGCGCCTGAATATTATCCGCTGAATAATCCTTATTTTTTTCTATCTCACTCATAATTCTTTCGTATCGAAAAGTTGTTGATTGTACTATTTTTTATAGAGGCACAAATATACGCATTCCCTAGTGAAAATCGGGCAAAGCAAGGTCTGATTGAGGCATTCTTTTCAACAAAGTTTCAACATTCTTGAACGATAAAACTAGAGGTGCTTAAAACGGATTTGAGAATCTTGAATGTTGGGTGAATTTGGTATCTGTGAGGGTATGCAAAAAGGCGATAATCGCTGCTCTTTCTGATGCATTTAAGCCTATGCCCTGCGCTAAATTTGGGTCGAGGGTTGCACTTTGCTGAATTCCAGAAACATAGTGATTCAAAACCTGATCGAGATTTGCAAATCGGCCATCATGCATATAAGGAGCCGTTAACGCTACGTTGCGCAAACTGGGCACACGGAATTTCCCCAAATCATCTGGATTGTTGGTGATTCCCTTTCTGCCCAAATCTGTGAATTCTGAATCAAGTCCATTGTTTCGATATGAAAAATCAGTGAACAAGACTCCCGCATGACACGAAGCACAATTTTGTTCGAAAAGCGCTTTGCCTGTCGTTTCTTGCACCGTTAATGAGGTGGTTCCTTTCAGATAATCGTCGTATTTCGAGGATGCAGAAATCATGAGTCCAGTGAATTGCGTCATAGCATAAAAAAAGCGCTGGTCATCTATTCCGGGCGAACCAAAAGCCTTTTCAAAAAGCAGTTGATATTCGCCAATGCCGCGCAAACGCTCCAATAATACAGCAAAATCAATGTTCAATTCTTTGGGGTGCACAATGGCTGCGAATGACGATATTTCTATGTGATTCACCCCTCCATCCCACATAAATGCTGGATTCCACGCCAAATTTTGCAAAGCGATGCTATTTCTGTCTCCAAATACCCCACCAACGCCTTGACTCAAGGGAAATCCGGCATCGCTGAAAGCTGCTCCTTGTCTGTGGCAACTGGCGCATGAAACGGTATTGTCTAATGAAAGTCTGGTATCATAAAACAAGCGCCGCCCCAATTCAAAGCCATCGATTGTGACAGGATTATTCGAAAAATTGTAAACGGGATTTGGAAAATGAGCGGGAACAGTGAAAGCTAATTCAGGCACAGGCTCTTCTGGAATGTCTTTTCTGCACGAACTCAATGCAAGTGCGAATGTAGAAAGGAGCAATATGAAGGTGAATTTTGTCATTCAACTCCTTCCAAAAGAAATGCAGTCATAAACAAATCTGCCATGTAATGCGCACGGGTAGACGCACTGTGAATCGAATTCACTTCAGAGACCAAATTACCTGAATTCCAAGTATTTGCAAGATCTACAAACAACTTAAGTTTTGGATTATTTTGACCTGACACAGTGAATGGTGTCGCAGTCAAAGAAATTGTTTTCCAGCGTGTTGTGTTCGAATTGTCGCTATCCATAAATCCACCGATATGGAACGAAAAATTGTTAAAATCAGCTTGAGGAGATGAGCCTTCTAGTTTGATCATGATATACCCAGACGACCAAGACCAAAACATCCCATTCGACGGAGCCAAATCGCCTGCTTGAGCACCTGAAACGTTTTTGGCAGAGTCAATACCAATTAAAAAACGAACCGAATCGTACGTTCCAAAAGGCACTTCTGGCAAAACAAAAGTTGAAACGTTGCTTTGAGAAACAGCTACGAGATTATACGAAAAGGGATGCGACCACCAAGTGCCATCAGTTTTTCTAAATTGAAAATTCGACAAATAATATTTGCACGTCGTAAAATTGAAAGTTTCCTCAGTGATTGGATGAAACAAATCTTGGTTCAAAGCAAAGGCATTATCTGCCCCACACCAAACATGTTTCAAAGAAATTTGAATATCCTTCGTTTTCGGCAAGCCCAAATCAGGTTCAGTCGGATTCTTTTTACATGAAAAAAGTACAGCGAAAAGCAACACTGGACTCAAGAAAAGTGAAACTGTTTTCATGGAGATTAGTTTGAAGGCAAAGATAGGGAAAATGATGGTAAAATAGCAAGATGTAAGTGATGTTGGGTTCAAGGTAGAGGACTAGTGCCCTTCACTTGCCGAGGAATTAATCCCTCGGCAAGTAATAAGATTCTTGAGTTGGCTTTAGCCGAATGATTTCTGTTTTTTGGATAAAACTTGATTATCAAAGCTCAGAAATAACCACCCTCAAAACCAAAACCCCTTTTCTTTCCTATTTTTGCCCTCCAGAAAAAAATCATGACATCATCAGCATACATCAATCGACTTAGCGGCATTTCGGAAAATCAAATTGAGGCCGTTGTGAAATTATTGGACAAAGACGCCACTGTGCCTTTTATTGCTCGATATAGAAAAGAAGCAACCGGCAATTTGGACGAGGTGGAAATTGCTAAAATTCGCGATGCTTATAAGGGCTACAAGGACTTGCAGGAACGCAAAAAAGTGATTCTCGCCAGCATTGAGGAGCAGGGAAAATTACACGGCGCTTTGCAGGAAAAAATTGAATCTTGTTTTGTTTCCAAGGACTTGGAGGATTTGTATTTGCCTTACAAACCCAAGCGAAAAAGTCGGGCGGATGAAGCCAGAAAATTGGGCTTGGAGCCTTTGGCAAAACAAATCATGGCGCAGCGGGGCATCGACCCAGAGGAAGCTGCAGAACGTTTCACAAACGCCAAATTAACGGAGGTTGAAGACGCTTTGTCGGTTGCTCGGGACATCATCGCGGAATGGATCAACGAAAATGCTTATGTGCGCAAACGTCTCCGCAATCTTTTCGAAAAACGTGCGATGCTGAGTTCAGAATTGGTGAAAGGAAAAGACGCCGATGGAGCTGTTTACAAAGACTATTTCAAACACGAAGAACGTTTGCGCTACTGCCCTTCTCACCGACTTTTAGCCATCTTGCGTGCCGAAAAAGAAGGCATTTTGAAAGTAAAATCTGTGCCGCCACGCGAGGAAGCCATTCAGATTTTATCCGAAGCTTTGGTGAAAGGCAATGGTGCCGATTCGCAAGAAGTGTTGAAAGCTGCAAAGGATGCCTACACGCGTTTGTTGGCGCCGTCTTTGGAGAATGAAATCCTAGCCGATGCCAAAGCAAAAGCCGACGAAGAAGCCATTCAGGTTTTCGCGAAAAATTTGAAACAATTGTTGCTCTCCCCTCCTTTGGGCGCCAAACGCATTTTAGCCATCGACCCGGGTTTTCGCACGGGCTGTAAAGTGGTGTGCATCAACGAACAAGGTGATTTGTTGCACAACGAAACGATTTTTCCCCACGCCCCTCAAAACGAGCGCAGCAAAGCCCAATCTAAATTATCGCAATTGGTTTCCAGCTACAAAATTGACGCGCTTGCCATTGGTGATGGTACCGCCGGTCGAGAAACCGAAGAATTGGTGAAACACATCCGCTTCGATCGCGACATTCAGGTGTTTGTGGTGCGCGAAGATGGTGCGTCGATTTACTCGGCTTCTCCCGTGGCGCGCAAGGAATTCCCGCAACACGATGTAACGGTGAGAGGAGCTGTTTCCATTGGTCGCAGATTGGCCGACCCGCTTTCTGAATTGGTGAAAATTGAACCGAAATCATTGGGAGTTGGACAATATCAGCATGATGTGGATCAGAAAAAATTGAAAGCCAGTTTGGATGATGTGGTGATTTCCGCCGTGAACAATGTAGGCGTGGATTTGAACACAGCATCGCCCTATTTGCTGCAATATGTTTCAGGATTGAGCTTGGCAACTGCGGAAAAAATAGCACAATTCAGAGCAGAGAACGGTCCTTTTTCGAGTCGTGAGGAATTGTTGAAAATCCCACGATTTGGCGCCAAAACCTTCGAACAAGCAGCAGGATTTTTGCGCATTCGTTCGGCAGCCAATCCACTGGACAACACGGCGGTTCACCCAGAATCGTATGGTTTGGTCGAGCAATTTGCCAAAGCGCACAAAACAACGATTCAAGATCTGGTGGGCAATGAAACTTTGCTTTCGCTTATAGAAAACGAGCGCGAATTGAATTTCACGGAGCGCGACATCATCCAAGAATTGAAAAAACCTGGACGTGACCCAAGAAAACAGGTGCAAGTCTTGAATTTCAGCAAGGCCATCCGCACCATCGATGATTTGTCAGTGGGCATGACTTTGCCGGGCATTGTGACCAACGTGACCAATTTTGGTGCATTTGTGAACTTCGGCATCAAAGAAAACGGCTTGATTCACAAATCCCACCTCAGCGATGGCTATGTTGAAAATCCCGCAGATTTCATTCATCTACACGAACATGTGGAAGTTGAAATTTTGAGTATTGATAAGGATAGGAAAAGGATTGGGCTGAGGAGGAAGTAAGCAATTCACTTCTATGAAAATCCTATCAACATTCCCTACATTTTGTTCATAAAACTTTAACATTAGCTTGGGAGTTTAGCCGTAACTTTGCAGCGAATTTTTAAGTCCGCCGACATGTCGAAGCTTGCAATTGCAGCATTTTTTCTAGCGTTTTCACAGTGTATCGCTGTGGCACAAACCAACTTATTTTACCAAAGTGGAAATCCGGGAGACAACTGGAATTTTTCATCAACGGGAGCCGATGCAACAGCAGCCGCCCAAGCCATTTCTGCGTTAAATTACACGAGCGGACCTCAATCTTTGGTCGTTGGCGGCAACACTTCTGGTGGCAGTTGCATAGATGGTGGTTCAGGCAATGGTCCAAGCACAGCGCGCACATTCACCTTCGATGCCGTTGATATTAGTACGAGTAACCAATTTGGTCGAACGCTCACTTTCAACTGGGGCAATCGTCAACCGGTGTGTACTGGAACGGGCTGGGATACTGGCGAAAATTTGATTTTCACACCCATCCACAATGGTCAAACGCAAGCGAATATTACCGTTGCGACTGGTGCAAACGACGCTGTTTTCAATATTGCCAACAACACATTCACCTATACCGTTCCACCATGTGTGAATTCGTTTTCATTCATTTTGTCGATCAACACCAATCGCCGCGATGAATTGTTGTTTTTAGACGATGTGTTGCTCACTACCCCAAGTTTCAATGTCCCGCAGGAAATAACAAGTATCACCATGACTGTTTGTCCAAGTGATTTGCCTTTCGATTGGAATGGTGTTACAATCACAGCAGCCGGTGTTTACGACGCCACGCTAACAAACGCTTTTGGATGTGATTCGCTGTTGCAACTTACTGTAACGATTGGTTCAGGCTCAACGCAAAACGTGACGCTACAATTGTGTGAAGGCGATTTTCCCTATCAATATAACGGAGAAACATACAACGGACCAGGTACTTTCACACAAGTTTTTGAAAACACTGACGGCTGCGATTCGCTAGTTGTACTTACGTTGGTTCAAAATCAAGCTTATTTCACACTACAAAAGGGCTATGTTTGTTCTGATTTTCTACCCGAAATTTGGTATGGTCAAACCCTAACAGAATCTGGTGTTTATACAGTAAATCTCACATCTCAAGCGGGTTGTGACTCGATTATCGAATACACCTTTACCGTTTACGAAAGTCCAAGTGCCAATATCTCGTTTAGCAGCACAACCGTTTTTTCTGACAATCCGGTGGTTACGGTTACGAATAATTCACAAAATGCTACAACTTGGGATTGGGTGGTGCCTTATTTAGATGAACCCTTTACCATTGATTCGGTATTCTCACCAACCATTACATTCCCATCAGAACCAGGCACTTATGAGATTCAATTCCATATGTTCAACGATGTTTGTATCGTTATTGAGTTGTTTTACATTACTGTTGTGGAACCCGAATTTGTGTGGAATGTGAATTTCCCCAATGTTTTTTCACCGAACAATGATGGTGCGAATGATGTTTTAAGTTTTGATTTTTCGGGATTGGAATTTGTTGAGATTGTGGTTAAAAATCGTTGGGGACAGGTGGTATTTGAAACGCAGGACCAGAACAATTTCTGGGATGGAAGAAATTACTCCAACGGCGAACTTAGTTCAGATGGGGTTTATTTTTATCAAATCACCTTGCGCAATCCATTGCAAGAAGAGAAGACATTTCAGCAATTTGTGCATTTGATTCGAGAATAAGATGAAAACTATTTTCAACATAGCGCTTATAACCATGTTGGTCATGGTGAGCAGTTTTGTGAAAGCTCAAATCACCATTGCTTTTCAAGGCGGCGAACCTGGCGATACTTGGGATTATGTGTCTTCAGGAGCAGATGCCACTGCTAACGCTCAATCATTTTTGGTGCCGAATAAAATTGCTGGAACGCGCTCTTTGGTTGTAGGAGGAAATACTCCTGGAGGAAGTTGCATAGATGGTGGAACAGGCAATGGACCAAGTACAGCCAGATTTTTCACTTTCAACAATTTAGATGTTTCCAGTTCGTCGAACTATGCGCGTCAACTCACTTTCAATTGGGGAAATAGACATCCAGTTTGCACAGGAACAGGTTGGGATTCAGGCGAAAACTTGGTTTTTACAGCTTACCATGACGGGGTTGCTCAAACCAGCACTACAATTGCTATGGGGGGCGGAGATGCCGTTTTTAATATCCAACAAAACGTATTCAACTACATCATACCGCCATGCGTAAACAATTTTTATTTTCATCTTACCGTTACCACCAATAGAAGAGACGAATTGTTGTTTGTTGATAATGTGCTGATTACAACGCCAAGTCTCAATGTTGGAGGAACGTCGGGAACAACAATCACACAGAGCATTTGCGAATCTCAACTTCCTTTTCTGTGGAATGGATTTACGTTTAATCAAGCTGGGCAACAAATCATCACACTCACGAATAGTTTTGGTTGCGATTCTGTTGTAACTTTTGTGCTGAATGTAAATCCAATTGCAACGCCGCTGTTTGCTCAGACTGGGCCGTTTTGTTCAGGCTCAAATATTCCTTCATTGCCAACAACATCCACAAACAACATCATCGGCTCATGGTCACCAGCGATAAACAACACAGCAACAACAACTTACACATTCACACCAAATGCTGGACAATGTTCAAATCCTGTTACTACAACCATTCAAATTCTCCCCAACCAAACACCAGTTTTCCAAGCGGTTGACCCCTATTGTGCGGGCGATGTAATTCCAGCTTTGCCCACGACATCCCAAAATGGAATTAGCGGAACTTGGTCGCCAAACATCAACAATCAGCAGACCACCACCTACACTTTTTCGTCAAACACACAGTGTGTTTCTCCGGCTACTTTAACGATTGTTGTAAATCCCAATGTGTTGCCAAGCTTCCAAAATGTTGGTCCTTATTGTGCGGGTTCGAACATTCCAGATTTGCCCACAATTTCTCAAAATGGCATCAGCGGTTCTTGGTCGCCAGCAATCAACAACACGAGCACAACAAACTACACTTTCACGCCAACGCCTTCAGGGAGTGGAGGTCAATGCAGCCAAAACACAAGTATGCAAATCGTTGTGAATCAGACTTATGTAACAAATCAAACCGTTGCGCTGTGTCAGAATCAAATTCCTTATTTATGGAATGGACAAAGTTTGAGCAGCACTGGAAATTATAGTGTCACTTTGAACTCACAACAAGGCTGCGATTCTACGGTGAATTTGAATTTAACAATTGCGCCAACTGCTATTATCAATCAAAGTGTACAAGTTTGTCAATCCGATTTGCCTTATCAGTTTTACAACCAAAGCATTACCACACCAGGGGTATATCAGCATACAACTAACAATGGTTCTGACTGTGATTCAACGTTTATTCTCACTTTGAGTATTACTTCGGTGGCCTCATTCAGCATTGCGAATACACCAATTTCCACTTGTGCATCTCCACTCAATTTGACCTACACCATTCAAGGCGGACAAAACGTAACACAATGCGCATGGTCCACCACTGGGCAGACGGGCTCCAACTGCGATGGCTTTCCGGTTCAATACAATTTTGCGGGTTGTCATGATGTAACTTTGACAGTGACGGATATCAACGGCTGTATTCAAACCATCACTCAAAATGACATCGCTTGTATTTTGCCGAGTCCGGTTGCCAATTTTATAATTGACCCCATTAACGCCGAAATTGAAGATGAAATCCACTTAGTGAATTTGTCCACTGGCGCGGTCAATTATTTCTGGCATTTTGGCGACAATTCAGGCTCAAGTGGCATTGTAAATCCCGTGGTGAGTTATCAAAATCCAGGAGAATTTGTAATAACGCTAGTTGCTGTGAACGAATTGGGCTGCACGGACACAGCGAGTCATGTAGTTTTGATTACGGAACCCGTTTTGTTTTATGTGCCGAATGCTTTCACTCCTGATGGAAAATTGTTTAACGAAATTTTCTTGCCTATCATGACACAAGGTTTTGACCCTTATGAATATCGCTTGACCATTTTTAATCGTTGGGGCGAAACCGTTTTTGAGTCTCAACACCCGAAAAAAGGCTGGGATGGCTCTTATGGCGAAGGCTATGCACCAGACGGCACCTACGTTTGGCAAATTGAATTTCAGAATTTACAAGGCGTCAATGAAGTTCACAGAGGACATGTGAGTTTGATGAGGTAGGCCGTGTATATCTTGGTATGCATTTGAAATTTGTTCTAGCTCATTATAAGCACTATAAAAGTAATCCTCCCCCTGCGCCCCCTCCAAAAGGGGGAATCGTTCCCCATCAATTTTGTAGTTAAATCAAAAGTTTTCTTGCCCCAATATTTTCAGATTGCCTTGAAAAAAATCAAAGATTTTTTTATTTCCCCCTTTGGAGGGGGATTAAGGGGGAGGACATCTCAAACCATTTATTTATCAAAATCCTAATTGATAAAAAATTGACTTAGAGTCTAGTGGATTGGAAACAGGATGATTCAAAGAAAGATTCTACAAGCCACTCAAAAACTCCATCACATTAACACCATCGGCATAATCCGTCAAACTTGGACATTGTGCAGCGCCAAACGGAATTCCATCATTACCAACAACAGCTTGGATTTGCTCTTGATTTTCCTGAAGAAAAGTATCCACTTCTGCTCTATCAGAATAGCGATAACAATTCAAAACGGCAGGTGGCGCATGAAGCTCTTTGTTGAAGCGCATCAATAAAAATCCATTTTCCAAAATTGGTTCACTATTCAACAAATACAAGGAACGGTAATAATCGAAATTGTTCATGTATTTGTGGTGATTGATGAACGATTCATATTTCACGAATTGCGCAAAAAGTCGCTGCACGTCGAAATTATCAGGCACAAAAATCTGTGAAACATTTCTACAACCAAAACCGAAATACGAGAACACATCATCTGCCAAAGCACTCAATTCCTCATCAGATTCATCACCATTCAAAACAGCAAGCGAAGTTCTATTTTGGCGAATGATATGCGGATAATTCTCAAAATAATGTTTGAATGAAATAGCTGTGTTGTTGCTTCCTGTGGCAATCACGGCGTCAAAATCTTTCATCAATCCAGTGGAATGAGAAAAATGCTCAGCAATTCGCGGGTCGATTAAGGTAATCATTTTAAAAAACGCTTGCCACAAAAGTGCATCTTGCGAAGAGAATTTGCAAAGCACATGATGACCGCTCATCAACACACAAAGAAAATCGTGGAAACCCACCAAAGGAATATTGCCAGCCATAATTAAAGCGACGTTTTTCGGCTTTTCAGTGAAAGGATAATCCGAGAGCCAATTTTCCAATTTTTCTTTCTCCAACCAAAGCGCTAATCCACCTAAGGCTTGACGAATATGTGTCTCAGTAAACCAAGGATTTTGGCGCTCCATGGTTTGAATCACATACTCAAAATTCTCCAATTCATCTTGACTCAAAGCCAAATCCACACGCGCTTGAGCAGGATTAGAAAGAGCCTTAAAAACTTTACCAAGCTCATGCATCAGGAGAATTAATTCGCTGCGAACCATCTGTTTATTTTGTTTGTTGAGTGAAATTGTAGTGCAATTTTCACAATTCTGAGGACAATTCTCTCAAAGACTGTGTATCTTTGCGGCACAAAAAATCGCGGCAAAAATACAACAATACCGTGATTCAATTTTTTATTTGAGCGATTGATTGCAATTTCTCGATAGAAGCAACAAAGTAAAAACGACTAAAAATTACCAGTCATGGCGATAATGATTACTGATGAATGCATCAACTGTGGGGCTTGCGAGCCAGAATGTCCGAACAACGCGATTTACGAAGGTGGCGCAGAATGGACCTACGCTGACGGCACATCATTGAAAGGAATTATTACAACTTTGGATGGCAACGAAGTAGACGCAGATGGTCGCTTCGAGCCAAAAGACATGGATGTTTATTATATTGTGACAGATAAATGCACGGAATGTGTTGGCTTCCACGATGAACCGCAATGTGCCGCTGTTTGTCCTGTTGATTGCTGCGTTGACGACCCAGAATACCGCGAAACGGAAGACGAGTTGTTGGCGAAAAAAGACTTCATGCACTTAGGACAATAAACCGTCTCAATTTGTCTGAAGATGTAACAAATCACCTGAGCTAGCGTTAGTCTAAAAGGTGATGATTTAAAACCAAAAACATGCGTCGATTCATTTTCAGCATTTTTCTACTTTTTGGTGTGATTCAATTGGGTCATGCACAGGACGCTTTGTTGGTTGCCGAAATGAAATTGGAGAAAAAGTTAAATGCCCTTCGCGCCAGTCGTGATGCGGATGAAATCAAACGTCTCAATCGCTCATTTAAGGAAGAATTAGAAGCAACATTTTCGATTGATGGCTTCTTTGATTATCCTTTCAGCCGTTTGACAACGATGGGCAGTATTAAATCGCCTGACAATGCAATTCGTCTTTTTAACTGGAATATTGAGCACGAAGATCAAACGCATACATATTATTGCTACATCGCCCATTTCCACAACAATAAGTTGATTGTCACAGAGTTGACCGACAATTCTTTTATGTTGCCTCCGCGTCCAGATGAAACTTTGGACTACGACAATTGGTATGGTGCTTTGTATTATCAAATCATCCCTGTGAAACGCAAAAACAAGCAAATGTATACGCTTGTTGGTTGGGACGGCAATTCCTCGTTTTCCGATATGAAAGTATTGGATGTACTTTATTTTTCAGGCACTAAACCCAAATTAGGCTATCCCATCTTCAAAGACGAAGCGGGTTTGCACAAGCGCATGTTTTACGAATTCAAGAAGCATAGTGTGATGACTTTGCGTTTCGAGCCTTCGCGTGAGATGATTATTTTCGATCATTTATCGCCAGAATCTCCATCTTTGGTTGGTGTTTATAGCTATTATGTGCCAGATATGTCATACGATGCTTTTGAATGGAATGGTACGATTTGGGAACATAAAAGCGATGTGATTGCGGTGAATCCGAAAGATAATCGCAAGCGCACCGTTATCCGAAATCGTAAAGGAAAAATAATAAAAGTAGTTGAAAACGAATGGGTTGACCCAACTCAAGGAGATTCACCAGTGGATAACGGGCAGCATGTAGCTGTTACTCCAGATGCTCAAAACGGAAAACCTGAAAAGGCAAAGAAACCCAAAAAGGAAAATAAAAATGACCCGTATTATCCGCAAGGACGTAAACCCAAGAAAAACAGACCGGGTAGTGCGATAAAAATTCAGAAGTAATACTCTTGGAAAATAAGAAACTCCAACTCGACGAACTCAATCGCGTTGACGTCGACACCTTTAAGCATCAAGAAAAATTCAATATCTACTTGGTTTTGGACAACATCCGCAGCTTGAACAATGTGGGCACTTTTTTCAGAACGGGCGATGCCTTCAATGTAATGAAGATTTTCTTATGTGGCATAACAGGTTGTCCGCCCCATCGCGACATCCACAAAACAGCTTTAGGCGCTACTGAATCTGTGGATTGGGAGTATGCCGAAGACGCACTGGCATTGGTTGAACGCTTGCAATCGGAAGGCATAGAAGTTTGTGCCATTGAGCAAACGAGTGAAACAGTCGTTCTTCAAAATTTGAATTGGTCGAGTGAAAAACCGATTGCTCTAGTTTTTGGAAATGAGGTAGATGGTGTTCAACAAGCCCTGATTGATGCATCCAACAGAGTGATTGAAATTCCTCAATTCGGCACCAAGCATTCACTTAATGTTTCTGTGGCTACGGGGATTGTTTTGTGGGAGTGTGTACGCGGATTAGTAAAATAGCCCTTTAATTGGCTTGAGAATCAATCCTTATTTACCCGCGCAAAAACATAAACTGCCAAACCGCCCGTTACAAACATAATCAGTGAGTACAGCGCTGGAACCACAGCAATTGTTGGGTTATTGAGCAAAGTAGCCGACGATGCGATGGCTATAGCCAATGTTCCGTTTTGAATGCCCGCTTCAATGGAAATTGTTGAGGATTGTTTGAAATTCAAACCCGCAATTTTTGCTACGCCGAACCCCAAAAGCATGGTGAGCACATTGAGAACCAAGGCAGGTGCACCTGTTTGCAACATGTAGGGAATTAGATTTTCGCGATCTTTTAACACCGCACCCAAGATGATGATGGTTATAAAAACCGCAGAAGCAATTTTCACGGGTCTTTGAAAACGCAGCGCTGTTTTGGGATATCGCTTGTTGAGGAACATACCCAAAGAAACTGGAATAATCGTAATCACCAAAATTTGAAGCATCGTTTTAAGCACTGGCAATGCCACAAACTTACCTTCACCCATAAACGTCTCCATGGCATAATTCACCAAAAAAGGAATCGTGATGATGGTGATTAGGCTCGAAATTGCCGTGAGCGTTATGGAAAGCGCCGCATCACATTTGCCGAGATACGCCAAAAGATTCGAAGTAGGTCCGCCCGGAACAGCTGCCAACAATATTATACCCACAGCAAACTCCGATTTGATTTCCCACACCGACATCAGCGCAAAAGCCAACACCGGCAGCAAAACAACTTGACAAATCAAACCTATAATTACCGCCTTGGGCAAAACCGTGATGCGTTTGAAATCCTGCAAAGTTAGCGACAAACCCATGCCCAACATAATAACCGCCAAGGCTACTGGCAAAAAAACTTCGGTAATGATACTTGTTTGCATGCGAATCTGTTTTGTTGATAGGCGAAAATAGATATTCTTGGGCGCAATACAAAATAAGTACGGTTATAAATAGCCGTTAGTAACCGTTAGCAACTTTTAGTCATGGATATAACATTGAATATAAACCGATTGAACATTCAATCGAAGTTAAGCGTTACCAAATCACGGTAACGAATATATCACTTACTTTCAATGAGTTAGATGCAAAAAATCACATTTCATTTACATAAACAAAATCACCCCAACTCAAACCCACTCCGATACGCACCAAGCTCCTCGCAATAATCCAAAAAAGCACCATAAAATTCGTCTGCACCGATTGTTGCGCTATCGCCAATCACAATTAATCTATTTTGTGCTCGCGTTAATGCCACGTTCATGCGGCGGTAATCTTGCAAAAATCCAATTTCTTGGGCATCGTTTGAGCGTACCAAGCTGATAATTATTCCATCCGCTTCTTGCCCTTGGATGCTATCAATTGTAGAAATTTTATGTTTAATTCCCAAGGCCGTTTTCAAAGCATCCACCTGACCTTGGTAGTGCGAAATTAGTACCCAGTTCACTCCTTGATTTTCGGGTGATTCCAGTAATTTCTGCACCAATTCCAACTCGCCTTCGTTGAAACGAGATCCCGTTTCCTCAATAATTTTCTCTTCATAGCCCATGCCTGCCGTATCATAAAATAGCAATGCGCATTCCTCGTGCTCTGCTTTAAAGTGCTGCAAACGATTGTCATAAAACTGAGCGTTTGAAAACTGCGCTATTTTGGGTGTCATCCGGTATTGGGTGTCCAAAAAATGAACGGTCGAAATCCACTGCTGCATGTTGTGCAAAATAGAAGACGCCGCAGGATTCCTCATGTTCTGATTGGCCAAATAAGTCGGAGGCAATTGATGTACATCACCCGCCAAAACCCAATTGGCCGCAATAGGTGCCAAGAGCCAAGCCAAAGCATCGTGGCACTGCCCTGCTTCGTCGATGAACAAAAAATCGGCTTGAAAATCGAAGCCAAGTTCGTCGAACAAGCCAACAGGTGTGCCCAAGATCACTTCGGATGCGTTTTTCACTTTATCGATGGCAAAAGCCCGAAGCGCCTTCACTTCCTTGCGCAATGCTTTGATTTCCTGATAATTGGCTTGTCGTTCTTCACGGGCTGCTTTGTCGAAAACGCGTTTGTGTTGACCCGCTTTTTTTCGCAATTCGTTGATTTGCTTCTGGTAATTTTTGATTTGTTTCAGTTCTGCTGCTTGCTCCAAATAGCCATCCACAGTGAAGGGCGACACGTCTTCCGCGATTTTAATGTTGTTGCCTACGCGCAAAATTTTCAGTCCATGTTTCACCAAAACGCGGGCACAATGATCCACAGCGGTATTGCTCGGTGCCGTCACAACAATACGTTTTCCATCTTTCACTAATGCATGAATGGCGTGGGCAATGGTTGTGGTTTTTCCTGTTCCTGGTGGACCGTGTACAATAGAAATGCCCTCTTGCTGCAAAATCGCATTCACCGCTGCATTTTGGGAGTCATTCAGGTTTTCATTAGAATAAATAGTTCTATTTAGAACTTGTTTACCAGTAGTTCGACCCAGATATGATACGATTTTTTTTATATTTTCGAGCTTATTTTCTTCCAAAAAGCCCAATGCGCGATCCATCAAATCGAAAGTATGTTCATCCGCTTGCAGCATCAATCCCACACCGCGCTCTTCAATCCAATCGGGGAAATGTTCGCCATGTATAGCCACGACTACGGTTTTATCCATGCAATCAACCACATGCGCGTTGATTTGGTTGGTATCTTGAAAACATCGAACGGGCGTTCCTGGTTTAAACATGTTGGATGCTCCATCATACAAAATCTGAAAATGCACAAGGGGTGTTTCATCGGTAGAAAAAGTTCTATTTAGAACCTTTAGGGGATGCAACACAACACCTTGCTGCTTCAATTCTTTGAGGTTAGCAGCATTGGCATTTTTACCATAGCGGACTTCTTGTGCCCGGCGTTCGTGAGTCAGAACTTGCTTTAAATCTTCAATATAAATCGCTCTATCCCAACTTTTCATCTAACACACCTTCATAAAAACCTCACTATCCTTTCTCGGTTCAATGGAATTGTAACAAGTTTCCATGCTCACTGTATCAAAATATTTTTGAAAAAGCACACGATAATCTTCAGCACAGCCGCCAAAAGGTGGTCCGCCTTCAAAATCTCGGTTGAAAAGTACGCCGACCAATTTACCAGTTGGTTTGAGCAGCGATTTCATCTTTTTTACGTAAGCTTCTCTCAAACCCGGGTCGATAGCGCAGAAAAATGTTTGTTCTACAATCAAATCGTATTGACCTTGGTGTTCAAAAAAATCGCCAAGAATCAAATTTTCTTTAGGGAAATCTGGGCAAATATCACTCAGATGTGTTAGCGGTTCTTGCGCTAAATCAATAACTTGTACGTTTGTAAATCCAAATTGATGCAGGTATTTAGCTTCATGAGCATATCCAGCTCCGGGAATCAAAATTTGGAGTTCTTTATCTGTCAGTTGATCAAAATAGTCTTGAAGCGGTGTGCTGCAAAAGCCAATATCCCAACCTGTTTGGTCTTGTTGGTAGCGTGTAGACCAAAATTCTTTGTCTAATTTCATTATTATTGTGCGTGTATTTCAAAAAATAAATTGGTATCGTTATACGAATGTCGAAGCCCCGAATTTTCATCCGAGGCCTCGCAAATTGTTTAAGAAAATCAAGCCTTATTAGGTATATCTTCTTCAGGATTAAACTTATAAAGCCTGTTGGATTCTTCTTCTTTAAGTTCGGCAACCAAGTTCAATGCGTCTGGAATGACATCGCTACACACCACGATCAAGGCATTTTTAGGTGCTGTTTTCACCGCATGTATAATCGCATCGCGCTCTTTGGCAATAATGGTTACTTTTTTATTGGGGTCTGCGGATTTAATTCCCGCTTCCAACATTTCAATGATTTCGGTATCTGTTCTGCCACGCAAATGCTTGTCTTGGCGAATGATAATTTCATCAAACATGGAAGCCGCCACAGCGCCCACTTCTTGTGTATCTTCTTCTCGACGGTCGCCAACGCCAGCAATAATTCCGATTTTCACTGAACAATCCATTTTATCGGTCATATCTTTCAAGGCACGAAGTCCAGCTGGGTTGTGGGCGTAATCCAACAACACTTGGAAGTTCTCGAAATTGAACAAATTTAAGCGACCTGGCGTTTGCCCTGGTGATGGAATAAAGGTTTCCAAAGCTACTTTGATGTCTTCTATACTGAATCCTTTGAGGTAAGCTGTGAGCACTGCTGGCAATACATTCTGAATCATAAACGTTGCTTTTCCGCCAAAAGTCAGGGGCACATTCACCGCTTTGATGACACGGTATTTCCACTCACCTCTACAAATGGTTATGAATCCATTTTCATAAATAGCAGATATTCCACCTACTTTCATCATCGCTTTGATGCGTGGACTATTTTCATCCATGGAGAACAAAGCAACGTTACATTCCACTGTTTTACGCATGTTGTACACCAAATCATCATCGGCATTCAAAATGGCATAACCATCTCTCAGCACAGTTTCAGGGATAACGCCTTTCACTTTGGCCAATTGCTCAACAGTATGAATTCCTTTTAATCCCAAATGGTCTGATGCTACGTTGGTTACAATACCGATATCACATTTTTTAAATCCCAATCCAGCACGAAGCAATCCACCGCGGGCAGATTCCAAGACGGCAAAATTCACCGTTGGGTCTTTTAAAACAAACTCCGCACTAGCAGGTCCTGTACAATCGCCTCTCATCAACATTCTATTTTGAATGTAAACCCCATCGGACGTGGTGTAACCGACTTTAAATCCTTTCATTTTAGCCATGTGGGCTATCAAACGTGTAGTGGTGGTTTTTCCGTTGGTACCTGTAACAGCAACAATAGGAATTCGTGAGCTAGAACCAGCTGGGAACAACATATCGATCACATCACCCGCCACATTTCTAGGCAAACCTTCGGCAGGCGCCAAGTGCATACGAAAACCTGGTCCAGCGTTTACTTCGAGTACTGCCCCACCCGTTTCCTCCAAAGGCTTAGTGATATCTGTAGTCATCACATCAATTCCGCAGATGTCTAAGTCGATGATTTTAGAAATGCGCTCAGCCATAAACACCACAGAAGGGTGCAAAATATCGGTTACATCTTCTGAAGTGCCACCCGTGCTGAGATTGGCTGTATCTTTTAAAATAAAACGTTCACCTTCAGGAATAACAGAATCCAAGGTCAATCCTTTGGCAGCGATGATGGTCTTGGTCAATTCATTTACAGTAATTTGTGTCAATACTTTTTCATGACCAAAACCGCGTCTTGGGTCGGCATTTACCGTATCAATCAATTCTTGCAAGGTAGATTTTCCATTTCCTATAACATGCGCTGGGGTTCTTTTTGCCGCGGCAACCAAGCGATTGTCAATGACCAAAATGCGATAATCTTCACCCGTAATGTAGCGTTCAACAATAACCTGACGCGACACTTCTTTGGACTGTCTAAAACCTTCCAAAGCATCTTCTAAATTATTGATATTCACCGTAATACCTCTACCATGATTCCCCCCAACAGGTTTTGTAACCAGCGGGAAGCCAACGTAGCGCACAGCCTCTTTTAAACCTTCTTCGCTGCGCACGATTTCGCCTTTAGGCACAGGAACTTCGGCTTGTTCGAGCAAATATTTGGTGTCTTCTTTATCGCATGCAATTTCTACACCAATTGAACTGGTCTGACTGGTAACTGTGGCCTGAATTTTCTTCTGATTGGCACCGTAGCCCAATTGCACCAATGAATATTTGTTCAATCGAATCCAAGGAATACCGCGGCGTTCGGCTTCTTCTACAATGGATCCTGTGCTTGGTCCAAGACGTTCAGCTTCACGGATTTCTCGCATTTCTTGTATATCCGCTGCCATATCGTAAGATTCACCGGCTATCAGCGCTTCTGCAATTCGCACAGCCGCTTTGGCTGCATAACGACCAACTTTTTCCTCCAAATAAGCAAAAACGACGAAATAAACGCCATGTTCGCCATACGTTCTGGTTCTACCAAAACCCACTTCCATGCCAGCCATGGTTTGAATTTCGAGTGCTATATGTTCTATGACGTGCCCCATCCAAGTGCCTTCTTCCACACGTTCAAAAAAACCACCTTCGTAGCCTTTCGAGCAGCGGTGCTTTTCCATGCTTGGAAACATTGCTTTCAATCTTTCTAAAAAACCGGGTATTTTATTGGTCGGCTGGTCTTCCATTTCCTCCAAATCCAATACCATTACTATTAATTTATGACGACGAACTGACCAGTAATTGGGTCCGCGCATGGCGTTTATTTCTCTAATATTCATAAAAATTGGTTTAGTGTGTTTGTAATTCGAATCAGTTTAGGTCCGCTTCGAAGCACGTAAATTTAGAATTATTTTTAACTGAGCTTATTGTTCTAAAAAAAAAGAAGGAGCCCCAATCAGAACTCCTTGAAAATAAATAAAATAAGTTCACTTCTTGACTCTTGTAAAACCAGCGAAACACAAGTCAGAAGTTTAAAATGTCGTTTATTTAAACTCAGAATTAATGTTTTTAAGGCACTTTAATCATGTGAAATAGGTGTTAAATGTCTATTCAAGATAATACAAATTAAATATGCTGTTAATAATCCGTTGACAAACCACATCAATTCGAAGTTACAAAAGACAAATATAGATTAATTTTGTAGCCTCAAATAAATATCATGATTCAAGGTATATTAATTCCAATTGGGGGGAACGAAGATAAAGGTTATCATACTGAAGACCGATTTGGTTTGGACTTCATTAGCGAGGGAATTTTATCTCGAGTTGTAGCCGAAAGTGGTGGTCCTGATGCGAAAATATTGGTGATTACCTCGGCATCCAGTGTGCCTGATGAAGTGGCGGAAAACTATATGGATGCTTTTGGCAAATTGGGATGCAAAAATGTTACAACTTTGTATGTAGATTCAAGAGAAATGGCTGAATCTGATGAAGTTATGAACTTACTCAACTCTTGCGATTGTTTGATGTATTCTGGTGGAAATCAATCCAAAATTACAGAATTCATGAAAGACACCAAGTTTCATGACAGACTTATGGAGCGTTATCGCAACGAGAAATTTGTGATTGCCGGCACAAGTGCTGGAGCGATGTGTATGGCCACAGAAATGATAGCTGGTGGGAGCAGTACCGAATCATTTTTTAAAGGTGCTGTTTTGATGAAGCAAGGATTGGGGCTCCTTCCAGAATTAATTATCGATACTCATTTTATTCAACGTGGGCGCTTTGGTCGTGTGGCAGAAGCCGTTGCCAGATTTCCTCATTTGCTCGGCGTAGGTTTGGCAGAAGATACTGGTTTCCTTATTCGTGAAGGACATAAAGCCGAAGTCGTAGGTTCAGGGATGATTATCGTTTTTGACCCGCATTCTTTAACGCATAATCTCATCGCTCAACTTAAAGATGGTACACCGCTGACCATGACCAATTTAACCACGCATGTTTTATCCTCGGGTGACTATATTGACCTGCGCACAAAAGAAATACGCGTTTTGCCTGCAGTTCGAAGCTTGATTTCTTCTAGCGAGGATTAAATTTCTTTTTGTTCAAACAATTCATCATTTGGGTTGTTTTTGAAAAACCAAGTAAATACGAAATGAAAATAAAGTCACTTTTGCTGCTTTTTGCCGCACTAAGCGCAATGAATTCTTTTGCTCAAAACGGAAGAATTGTTGGAAGAATTTACGACCAAATCAATAATGAACCGCTTTCTTTTGCCACCGTTCAAATCGTTGAGCTTTCGATTGGAGCCGTAGCGGATATTGATGGTAATTATAAAATCGAGAATATCCCACAAGGCACATACACAGTGCGCGCTTCGTTTACTGGATATGAACCCATCACGCTTTCCGAAATCTTGGTTACATCCGCTCGCGTTGTTACTTTGGATTTTGCCATGAAAGAAAAAGGTGCCCTCATAGAAGTCGTTATTGAAGCTAGTCCATTTAAAAATCGGGATGAATCGCCCTTGAGCGTAAACACCCTTAATGCCACTGAATTAGAAAGATACCCCGGTGCAAACAGAGATGTGAGTCGGGTAATTCAAGCCTTACCGGGTGTTGCTCAAATTCCAAGTTTCAGAAACGATATCATCATTCGTGGGGGTTCGCCAGGTGAAAATCGCTTTTATTTAGATGGTATTGAAGTGCCCAATATCAACCACTTTGCCACACAAGGCAGCAGTGGAGGACCAGTGGGATTGCTGAATATCAATTTTATTCGCGAAGTAGAATTTTACTCAGGAGCTTTTCCTGCCAACCGAGCCAATGGTTTGAGTTCGGTGATTTCATTCAGCCAAAAGCGTGGAAACTCCGATGCTTTAATCACAAATTTCGCCTTGGGTTCAAGTGATTTCGCTTTAACTTTTGATGGTCCACTAGGAAGTAAAACCAATTTCATTTTCTCTTACCGTGTTTCCTATTTGCAATTGTTGTTTCAAGCCTTGCAATTGCCATTTTTGCCAACTTATCAAGACTCCCAGTTTAAGATAGACCACGACATCAACAAAAAAAATCGACTCACTTTCATAGGTTTGGGTGCACTCGACCAATTCAGCCTCAATCAATCTGTAAATGATGGCGTTACCGACCCCGAAACATTGCGCAGAAACAACTACATTCTTGGAAATATTCCGGTGAATAACCAATGGAATTACACCATTGGCGCCAAATGGACACACTTCTCGAAGAATTCATATCAAACATTGGTCGTTTCGCGCAATATATTGAAAAACACAGCGATTAAATACCGCGACAACATTGAACTACCCGAAAATCTCATTCTGAACTACAGCTCTTTTGAAGCGGAAAACAAGTTTCGATTTGAACACGACTATTTGAAGAATGGTTGGAAAATCAACGCTGGTGTTGGTTATGAATACGCAAACTACTTCAATGAGACTTTGAATCAGGTAGTTATAAACGGAGCTCCAGTAAGCATCGATTTTCTTTCGCGCATTGGTTTTGGGAAATTCAGCTTGTTTGGTCAGGTTTCCAGAAGATTTTTCAACGAACGTTTGGCCACTTCATTTGGGTTGCGCACAGACTTTTCGAATTTCGCAAAATCCTTGATGAGTCCGCTCGAACAAATTTCTCCTATGCTTTCTTTGTCTTATGACGTTACTGACAAAATCTCAATTTCTGGAAACGTTGGACGCTACCACCAATTGCCGTCTTACACCATTCTAGGCTACAGAAATGCGCAAAATCAACTGGTAAATAGAGAAAACGACATCAAATACATCCGCGTTGATCAATTTGTGATTGGCGCCAATTATAAAACCGATTGGAAATCTAAAATATCTGTGGAAGGTTTCTACAAAGCCTACAGCCGATATCCATTCTCCTTGCGCGACTCAGTTTCTATTGCCAATTTAGGCTCGGATTTTGGGGTTATTGGCAACGAACCTGTGGCATCCATTTCCGAAGGTCGTGCTATGGGTGTAGAAGTATTGTATCAACAACGTTTGTATAAAGGATTCTATGGCATTGTAGCCTACACCTTTGTTTTGAGCGAGTTTAAAGATAAAACTGGGTCATACATTCCTTCGTCGTGGGACAATAGAAACATTGTTTCCCTTTCTGTGGGCAAATCTTTCAAGAAAAATTGGGATGTTGGGGTACGTTGGAGATTTTCTGGAGGCTCACCATTCACACCAATCGACATTGCTACAAGTTCTCTTATTCCCGTTTGGAACGTAACGGGGCGCGGTTTGCCTGACTACAATCAACTAAACGCACAACGCTTAGGCATCTTCCACCAGATGGATATTCGTGTAGATAAGAAGTTTTTCTTCCCCAGTTGGAACATGAATTTTTACATCGATATCCAGAATTTATACAACTTCCAAGTGGAAACTGCACCAATTTTGTTGGTCGTAACTGATGAAAACAATGTTCCTTTGGTTGACCCAAACAATCCGAACGCTTATCAAACAGAGCAATTGGCGAATATTGCTGGCACTGTGCTTCCAACTATTGGAATTATTATCGAGTTTTCTGCCAAGAAGAAAAAGAAAGAACCCATTCAGGACTAGCTGTTGGCTTTTAGCGGTGAGCAATTAGCCTACAGTTACGAAAATTCTCGGAAGATTTTTGTTTAGGTAAGCGATGTGTTGCGTGACGAACAAAGATTGCGTTGTCTGTCCTGAGTGCGACAAAGAATATCGATATAGGCTGTTTATTCCTTATGAATTACCTTTAGAAAACTTCACTTTCACAGCGCTAATCATATCGGAATCAATGCGTTGCTCAGGAACAACATTAAAATCGAGATGCAAATAAAACGACAAAGGTGATGGATAAGTTGAACCATCCTTTCTAATAAAGTTTGGCTTATCAACTACCCAACCGTAAAATTCGGGCAATTCATTTTTCAGAGCATCGATGAGCTGTTTGCCGTAACCCAAGCCTTGATGTTTTCTGTCCACCAAAATAGAAAAACGAATTTCTTCGTCCTTTTGGAAATACACGGCCCAAGCCAATACATTTTCTTCTTTGTTCAGAATCAAAAAATGTTTGAACATAAAAGCATCGTTTAATAGTACTGGAAATCGATCCACCAAAGTACTTGGATACTCCTCATTCCATAAGGTATTAATTTGAGCATGATGCTTTTCAGAAAGATGAGTAGTTGTTATCATAGATTACCACAAAAAAAAACTGCTTTCCCGAAAACCTTTGAAAAGCAGTTTAATCTAAATTCGTTTCCGATTATTTCTTCATGAATTTCACGCGCTCAATTCCAGCAGCATGAGCAATTTCAATAAAATATACACCAGCAACCAAAGCTTCTGTGTTTATGTTCATTGAAGCATCGCCATTGTAAGCAACTGATTCAATCAATTTACCTTCAACGTTTACAATGCGAATTGAACCCACATTTGAAAATTGATTCAAATTGTCAATAGTCAATTCATTTTGAACTGGATTTGGATAAACCATCAATTCAGGATTCATATTAGGTGTGATAGAAGCTGTACCAGCGGGAACAACATGAATTCTATAACCTTCAAATGTTTGAGGTACGTTGATATTTCCAATAAGTGGAACAGCAAGATTAGCAGTAATGTTGATTGTAATTTCATAGGTTCCTGCCGTAGTTGGTGTACCAGTAATTGCGGCACAACCCGTAGAACCACCTGGATATTGACAAGACGAAATGTTACACGCATAGCTCAATCCAGCAGGAATACCAACAACACCTGTTACGGTGAAGCTATTGATTGTAGCTCCATTATACTGAGGGTCGATGTCGCCAGCATTAACAGGAGCCTTGAAATGTAGAACTTGAGAATAAGCTGTACCTACTTCGGCAATGGCGAAATTCTGCGTCGTATCTGGATATACACCAAAAGTATCAGGAATTAATGTTCCATCAGGAGTGCACTGTGCTGAGGCTGAGTAAACTAAGCCCATAGCAAAAACGGATAATAATAGTTTTTTCATGTTTTATGTAAATTAAATTTAAGGCTAAAGTAACACAATTTTCATTCACTCAAATTTTGGCAACAAAAAAATAGGCAACCTTGGCATTGGATAAAGTCTTCCAATTCATAACATCTGCAAAGAAAGTACAACAATAATCAAATCGGGTTTGGGAAAAAAGGAAACAGTACGCCTACGACAAATGAATTGCAATTCGCATCATTTTGACACACTGCTATTCAAAAAATTAATACTACTTTTCGCCTTCAAAACCATGTATAGTTAAACCTAAAATCTATAAATATGAATAAGTTCTACCTGATAATCATTGCATTAAGCTCATGTTTTTCTGTGCTTGCTCAAAATGTAACGGGCACCATTTTCGATAAATCTACAAATGAACCTATTATTGGAGCCCGAATCGAAACCTCAGAAGGCAAAAAAGCTGTTACGAATATCGATGGTGTCTTTAAAATTCAAGTAGATTCATTTCCGGCGAATTTTAAGGTGACAATGACAGGTTTTATTGCCGCGGAATTTGCGCTCGATGGACCCGATTCTGAGCTAAAAGTGTATATGATTACAGGAGATTATCAAACTGGAACTGTAGTAATTTCGGCAAGTCGTCGCCAACAAGAGATTGAAGAAGTGCCCATGAGCATGGATGTGTTGAAAGCCGAGTTTTTGGACAGCAAAGGTTTTTCCAACTTGGAAGACGCGGTAGAATCTACACCAGGCGTGAACACGATGGATGGACAAGTGAGCATTCGTGGAGGAAGCGGCTATGCCTATGGCGTGGGAAGTCGTGTGATGCTTTTGTGGAACGGTCTACCTCTTTTATCTGGGGACGCAGGCGACATCAAGTTTAACACTTTGCCAATAGAAAACACATCTCAAATTGAAATTATAAAAGGTGCATCTTCTGTTTTATACGGCAGTGGCGCCTTGAATGGTGTTGTTGCATTAACCGAGCGCGAACCCCGATTAGAAGGTGAAATTCGCGTGAAATTACAAACGGCCATTTACGATAATCCACAACGAGCCAGTTTACAATGGTATAAGGGCTCACTGCACGGATTGGGTTTTGCAGATGTTTACTACGGTAAAATGTATAAAAACTTCGGATTTTCCATTTCAGGAAGCACCTTTGGTGATATGGGTTATCGGGAAGGAGAAACAGAAAGACGTGCCCGAGTTGGCGGCATGATTTATATCAGACCAGAAAAATACAGCAACATAAAGGCAGGATTGGGCTACAATTTTCAATACCAAATTGGCGCATCCTTTTTGATTTGGGAGAGTGATTCATTGGGTTATAGACCACGGGGGGGAACGGATATTAATGATCCTGAATCAACACTCATCATCACGAAGGGCATTCGCATGAACCTCGATCCTTACGTGAAAATATACGACAAGAAAAAGAACAGTCACGACATCAAAGGTCGGGTTTATTGGGTCGACAACGATGTGATTACTTCTCCAGACCAAGCCAATGCATCAACAACCTATCTGTTGGATTATCAGTACCAAATGAAAATTGACAGCAACGGGACATTTATTGCAGGTGCATCAGCCATTTACGCCGATGTAAGAGCCAATCTTTTTGGAAATCACAATTCGATAAATCCTGCGATGTATGCGCAAGCCGATTATAAATTTTTCAAAAAACTATTTGTAACCGCTGGTTTGCGCGCTGAATATTTCCAAGTGGATGATCAGCGTGGCGACTCTGATTATCAAGCCTTTGGCACCACACTTCCTTTTTATCCCATTTTTCGTTCGGCAGCCTCATACCAAGCAGCAAAAGGAACATTTTTACGCGCATCATGGGGTCAAGGTGTCCGTTTCCCTTCTATTGCAGAGCGCTTCACACAAACCAGTGTTGGTGCCTTGAATATTTTCCCGAATGCCAATCTTTCAAGAGAAACAGGTTGGGCAGCAGAACTTGGCGTTAAACAAGTAATCTTTTTCGACAATTGGAAAGCCTTGATTGATGTGGCTGGTTTCTGGAATGAATACAACGACATGATTGAGTTTACATTTGGTGCTTACAATCCACCTGGAACCAATTTAAGCCTCGATCCAACCAGTCCCATGTATATTTTGAAATGGGTTGGTTTCAAAGCCATTAATGCCGAAAAAGCGAGAATCACGGGTATTGAAGCCACGATCACGAGCGAAGGAAAAATTGGCGATTTTGAATTGAGAACTTTGGTGGGTTATACATATATGAATCCCATTAGCTTGAACAATGACCCAGAATATCGATCTACTTTTTCCGACACCACGACGAATATGCTTAAATACCGCTACAACCATATGTTTAAAGGCGATGTTGAATTAATTTACGAGGGATTTAGTTTCGGTATTTCGTGCAGATATACAAGCTTCATGCGCAACATCGACCGTGTGTTTGAAGACGCTTTGGTTGGTGGAGAAGAAATTCTCAGAGGACTGAAAAATTACCGACAAATCAACAACAAAGGTTTGGCTATTGTAGATTTACGCGTGGGATACAAAGTAAATGACCAAGTGCGCTTGAGTTTCATCGTGAATAATGTGTTCAATACTGAATATGTAAGTCGCCCAGGTGCAATTCAACCACCAAGAATGTATATGTTGCAAGCCATGTTTAGTTTGAAGTAGGAAATCACTTGATTCAACTCAATATGTTTATTGCGCATGGCTGATCGAAAACATCTAATGAATTGGTTAAAGATTGGGTTTCGGCAACCCGAATTCTCATTTTCAGAAATATTCTTTTATGATAAGAGGGATGAAGAATTTTTCACACTTCTATCTATAGACTATTTTCTTTTTGACGAAAATTACAGAATTCCTGAAAACGTTTCAACGAACTACACAGAAAATCAATTGAATACGCTTAGAGATCGATTGTCAAGGATTGAAACAAAAGACCCATCAATTATTTTTCTTCCAAGGTTAGGAAACAACTCGAAAATTCTAACCGATGAGTTTGTTTCCGAGCAAATAAGCATATTCGTAAAATTGAACTTAATTAATCTTGATTCCTCAACTATTTGGGAAGTGTAACGAAGTCACTTGATGACTTTCAAGTGAAAAAATGTAATTCGGTCATCCGAATAATGAAATGACTGAATGGTGCATTGCCAATAGCCAGTGGTTAGTAGCCAAAAGCAAGAATCAAAAATTCACCTGAAGTTGAATACGCAATAGGCTACCTACTTGATGATTATCTGGCTTCAATGCATCTTCGTAGCGGCGAGAACTGATTGTGTACATGGCCACAATTTCGAAATTCTTGTAAGGCAACCATTCCAAACCAAATTCATATTCGTTCACTTTGTAGCTGCGGGCATCGCGTTCATGCTTTTTCCCTCCCTCATAATATTGCATGCGAATAAATGGATAAATAAACTGCTCTTTGAATTTTAAGCGCGCGTTGAGCGTTACGTATCCACCTTGCAGAGGAGCGGACTCAATGCGGTTGGTGAACTTGTTGTATTCTGGTCCAACTCCCCAATTATACTCGGCTTGAAAGCCAACAGGTCTTGGATAAAGAACAGAAGTAACAGCAATTCTTTTATCTGTGTATGTGTAATTATGGTTGTGCCCTACGCCCGCTGAAACTTGTGATTTATCAAGCGTAAACATACCTGTGTAGGCTTGTACCGAGGGTTCAAAAATCTGTCCTTTGTACTCAAAAGGATAGGTCAATCGAATGGCAAAATGCTGACTGTTATTCATTTCTGGTCGATTGGCCAGTTGACCATTGTATGCCCCAAAACCAAAAACGCCATAATCACCCGAACCTTTATATCCGTCTTTTACAAGCATTGCAAATCGATCTCTGATTTTTTTAGGCGCCCAATAGAAGAAGATTCCAAGGTCGCGCTCATTGCTCACGGCGCTGTTCATCGCGTCATGTCTATCTAAAGGAAGTCTGTTTTGGCTCGATTGCATGTTTTCAAAACCAAAAGGCACTTTACTTTGACCAATTCTAAAGCGAAATTCATTGTTTTTGTCTAAACCCACATCAAAATAAGCATCACGGATTTGAGCAAAGTGAAGCCCCGTAGCACTCGCTGAACTTGCAAAATCAGGTTGGATATATAGAAAAACCCTGGGATGAATCTGAC
>Ga0169931_10002609_pt1 | contig 29207 bp, 29 predicted proteins | sample Kivu_15m_20L_FD_129675 | JGI IMG/M metagenome (GOLD analysis project Ga0169931, IMG submission 129675) | Freshwater microbial communities from Lake Kivu, Western Province, Rwanda to study Microbial Dark Matter (Phase II) - Kivu_15m_20L... | ecosystem: Environmental > Aquatic > Freshwater > Lake...
CATTTATGAGCGGAAGCCTTGGGGGCCGGACAAAAAACGAGCACAGCTGTCGGAGCAAAATTCAAAAAATAGGAGGACTGGGAGGATAGATCTCAGATTTTACAGAAAAACTGTTGCTTGATCGTTTGGTATGGAAGATGAAGGGTAAATTCAAGTATTTACGCGCGCTTGCGTTACAAGGACCTACAGTATTCATAAAGGCATATAAAGCTGCCATGAAGGAGGATCCATCTTATCTTGAGGCTAACGAGATCAAGCCACATTACTCAGATGCCTACGATCGCGCTGCTCAGGCATTCGATGTCGGCTGGAATGGTAACCCTCTAGTCAGTCGGCTTCACCAATCGGAAAATGGGCCTGTCGAATTGGGCAAAATGATGCAATTTGGAGCCCAAGGGTTTGGTTCGCTTGCCGAAATCTATACGTTGAAAGCCCAATTGGAAAAATTGAAGAAAGAATATGAGGGTTTACCGGAAAATGATCCGCAAAGAAAACAGCTACGGGTGTTGATCAAAATCGTTTGCAAGCAGTTGATCGATCGGGGCGCGGCCCTGACGGTATTCGCCCGCTTCCTGTATTTAGCCGGAGAAAGCGAAGTTTTCCAGAAAATGGCATTAAAGCAGAAACCTCTTACCGAGGATGAGAAAAAGGAACTTAAAAAAGAGATGAACCAGATCGCCGGCGTATTACTGGGCCGGGCGTTCCTCGTCGAACAAAGAATGCCATTGCAAAAGCGCTACGAACCGCTTCTCCATTGCATTGAATTCTTCGACCATAATCCGCAAGCGCTCATAGATCAAGTGAAGGCCTTGAAAGAAGATTGTATGGGAACCCAACCAGCCGGCTAGAAGATACCTTTCCGGGCGCAAGGTTTCCGACTTCCAATCAGCCTGATGTATACCGAACATAATTCAAGAATCGATTTTTGGCTACGCTGGCATCCCAGCCTTTTCATCCGCGCTCAAGGCCCCCTATTAATCAATAGGGAGCCTCTCTCGCGCCGGCCTACGGCCTGATGAAAATTCTGGGCGCCAGCCTTGCCAAATTCCCGATTCTTGAATCACGTTCAGTATACCTATTTTCCAGCAAAAAAAGGCCCTCGGTTTTCCGAGGGCCTGTTCAGAGAGCGGGTTGGACCTAATCGGTTGATTAGTAATCCATGTCGCCGCCGGCTGGAGCCGCCGCTGGCTTTTCCTGCTCTTCTTCGGTGATGATCGCTTCCGTCGTGAGGAGGAGGCCTGCGATCGACGCCGCAAACTGGAGGGCGCAGCGGACGACTTTCGTCGGGTCGATGATCCCTTTTTCCACCATGTTGACGTAGACGTCTTCGCGGGCGTCGTACCCTTCGTTCGATCCCATCGAAGCCACCTTTTGGACCACGATCGAGCCTTCCTTGCCCGCGTTTTCCGCGATCTGGCGGAGCGGGTAGGAGAGGGAGCGGAGGATGATCTCGGCGCCGATCTTCACGTCGCCTGAGAGTTTCGCGATCGCTTTTTCAAGAACCGGGATGCAGCGGATGAGAGCTGCGCCGCCGCCAGGGACGATCCCTTCTTCGACAGCCGCTTTCGTCGCTTCCTTCGCATCGTCGACGCGGTCTTTTTTCTCCTTCATCTCCACTTCGGTCGCAGCACCTACGCGGATCACTCCGACGCCGCCGGAGAGCTTCGCAAGGCGCTCCATTAGCTTCTCTTTATCGTAGTCTGAAGTCGACTCTTGGATTTGGCGCTTCAGAAGGGCGATCCGGTCTTGGACCGCTTTCTTGTTGCCGGATCCGTCGATGAGCGTCGTGTCGTCTTTCTTCACGATCACTTTCTTGACGCGGCCGAGCATGTCGAGCGTTACTTTCTCGAGTTGGATGCCCAGCTCTTCACTGATGAACTGGCCGCCGGTGAGGATCGCGATATCCTCGAGCATCGCCTTGCGGCGGTCGCCGAAGCCGGGCGCCTTGACAGCGACGACTTTCAACCCTGCGCGGAGGCGGTTGACGACGAGAGTCGCCAGCGCTTCGCCTTCGACCTCTTCGGCCAAGATGACGAGGGGTTTTCCCGACTCGGCAACGGCTTGGAGGATCGGGAGGAACTCTTTCATCGAGGAGATTTTCTTCTCGTAGATAAGGATGTAGGCATTTTCATATTCGCAAGTCAGCGTTTCGGCGTTCGTTACGAAATAAGCCGAAGAGTAGCCGCGGTCGAAATTCATCCCTTCGACGACGTCGAGGGTCGTTTCGAAGCCTTTCGCCTCTTCGACGGTGATGGTGCCGTCCTTGCCGACCTGCTCCATCGCTTTTGCGATGATCGAGCCGATGTCGGAATCGCCGTTGGCCGAAATGGTCGCCACTTGGGCGATTTCTTTCGTGTCTTTGATCGGCTTGCTGAGGGTTTTCAGCTCTTCGCATACGGTTTGAACCGCCTGCTCGATTCCTCTCTTGATGTCCATCGGGTTTGCGCCGGCGGTCACGTTCCTCAAGCCTTCGGTATAGATGGCTTCCGCGAGGACTGTCGCCGTCGTCGTGCCGTCTCCGGCCTTGTCGGCGGTCTTGCTGGCCACTTCCTTGACCATCTGCGCGCCCATGTTCTCGTGCTTGTCTTCCAGCTCGACTTCTTTTGCGACCGTTACGCCGTCTTTCGTGATCTTCGGCGCGCCGAATTTCGAGTCGATCACGACGTTGCGGCCTTTCGGGCCTAGGGTCACTTTCACTGCGGATGCAAGTGTGCGCACGCCTTTCAAGATCTTTTGGCGGGCGTCTTCCTTGAACTTAATATTTTTAGGTGCCATAGTTTCGTTATCTCCTCAAAAAATTATTCTTCGATTGTGGCAATGATGTCGTCAGCTTTCACGATCACGAACTCTTCCTCGTCGATCGTCACCTCTTGTCCTGAATACTTGTCCATCAGGATGACGTCGCCCACTTTGACTTGGATGGGGAGGATTTTTCCGTCGTCGAGACGCTTGCCGTCGCCGACCGCTACGACTTTCGCCGTTTCTTGCTTCTTCTTTGCGGAGTCGGGCAGGATGATTCCCCCTTTCAACGTTTCTTCCGCTTCGAGCCTCTGGACGAGAACCCGGTTGCCTAAGGGCTTCAATGTGGTTTTTTTCACGGTTTGTTGGGCCATAGGTTGTTTGTCTCCGTTGTTTTCTTCTAGCCGTCCTCGGCTGAATGGCTTAAGGATGGCTTTTCTTAAATTCAATCAAGTAGGAATATAGCCGAGTATGGGATTTTTTGCAACTAGATTTAGCAGAACGCAAGACGGATTGCTAACATGCCTTGCGGCAAGTGGAATTTTTCTTTGCACTGTATCGCCTAACCAAGTAAAGACCAAAGATTTAAAAAATTCGGAGCCTCGGATGACCAAGACTCGAAACGAGTTGAGCCAGCAAGATAAATGGAATGTGGAAGCCCTCTATCAGGATCCCAAAGTGTGGGAAGCGGAATTCGAAACGATCAAAGGAAGCGAGACGGCGCCCCGCTGGCCCCAGCTTGTGTCATATAAAGGGCGGCTGAACGAGCCCGGCTCGGTCGCGTCTCTTTTTGAGATCTATTTCGGCCTCGACCGGAAACTTTCGAAACTCCATACCTATGCCCACCTCCGGATGGACGAGGATTTGGGCAACGACCTATTCAAACGAGATTATGGGTTGATCTCGAGCTTATTCCATGATTTCCAGCACGAATGCGCCTGGATCGAGCCGGAGCTGCTTACGCTGGACGAGGCCGATTTCCGCCGACTTTCGGGACACCCCGAACTCAAACCCTACCGGTTTTTCCTCGAAAAGATCGGCCGGATGCGCCCGCACACTTTATCGGGGGAGCAGGAAGAGCTGCTCGCGCTCAGCGGCAAGGCGCTCGACGCGTCGTCCAGGGCCTTCGGCGCGCTGAATAACGCCGACATGTCGTTCCAGCCGGCTGTCGACAGCCTGGGGAACTCGCATCCTCTTACGAATGGAAGCTATCTCTCCTATATGCGCTCCCCGGACCGCGATCTGCGTAAATCGGCCTTTTTAAATCTCCATAAAGGATTCGAGGCGCATGCGAATACTTTGTGCGAACTGCTTCAGGGCCAAGTGCAGGGGCACCTATATCATGCGAAGGCAAGGAAGTTCCAAAGCTGCCTTGAAGCGGCCCTTTTCCCACACCAGATCGATCCATCGGTCTATGAAAACCTGATTGCTTCGGTTCGCCGGGCCCATCCTGTGATGCACCGCTACATCGCGCTTCGCAAAAAACTCCTTGGATTGGACGAGCTGCATTACTATGACTTAATGGTTCCGATCGTCGACAACGCGCAAATTTCGATGAATTATCCCGAAGCGGCTTCGACTGTGATTGAATCGGTTGCCCTCCTCGGAAAAAGCTATCAAGACGATGTGAGGGCTGGGCTGACCCGCGACCGCTGGGTGGACGTTTATGAAACGCCCCGGAAAAGATCCGGAGCCTATTCGAGCGGATGCTACGACAGCATGCCGTATATCCTCCTCAACTACCAGGGGACGCTCAACGACGTCTTGACGCTTGCCCACGAGGCGGGCCACAGCATGCACAGCCTGCTCAGCCGCCGCGCTCAGCCCTATATTTATTCCCACTATCCGATTTTCGTCGCTGAAGTCGCATCCACTTTCAACGAGCAGCTCCTCATTAAGGAACTGAAAAAGAGGGTGAAATCGAAACAGGAACTCGCCTACCTGATCAACTACGAGATCGAAGGCATCCGCGCGACGATCTTCCGCCAGACCCTCTTCGCCGAGTTCGAAGGCCAGATTCACAAATGGGCCGAACAGGGAACGCCGCTCACGCCCGCTTTGTTAAAAGAGTACTACATCAAACTGAACCGCGACTATTACGGGCCGGATCTCGTCCTGGACAAGGAGCTTGAGATCGAGTGGGGCCGGATACCTCATTTCTATTACAATTTCTATGTCTACCAGTATGCAACGGGACTTAGCGCCGCGTTGGCCCTTTTCGAAAAGGCGCAAAGCGGAGCAGAGGCGCGGACGAAGTATCTTGAATTCCTCTCATCCGGCGGCAGCAGGTATCCTCTGGATCTCCTTGAGCGGGCCGGGGTCGATATGCGCTCCACTGCGCCGGTCGATGCGGCGATGCGCCGGTTCGCCCATCTTCTCGATGAGCTCGAAGCTGCGCTCAAATGACTTTTGCGAAAAGCCGCCTTATTCCTTGAGGCGGCTGCGAACCTTCCAAGGTTGTTCTTGAAAGTTATCGGGGATTGGAATAGGCTCAACTCCTGTCGTAATACGGTAATCTATGAATCAAAAGGCAAAAAGTTTCTTCGTTGTCCTAAATGACAAAGGACTCCATACCCGCCCTTCGACGGAGCTTGTCAAATGCGCGGCGAATTATAATTCCTCCGTCCATCTTTCATATCGGGAATATATCGTGAACGCAAAGTCTATCCTGGGCATCCTGATGCTCGCGGCGGAACGTGGCGCGAAGATCGCCATCGAGGCGATCGGCGACGATGCCCATGAAGCCGTCTCCGCTATTTTGGATCTCGCAAAAAACCGGTTCAACATCAACTATTGAACGCGACTTTTACTTGACGAAAAGAATGGAAAGGGAAATCGTAAATATTTTGGCTCGCGGAGATTGATATGGATGCTTACTACACGGATTGGATCGCGATTCTGATTGCGGCCCTCTTGAATATGGTTATCGGATTCGGATGGTACTCGAAATGGCTTTTCGGACCGACCTGGCTTAAATTGAGCCAGATGAAGGAAAAAGACGTGAAACCCGGCGGAGCCCGCTTTTTAGGGGGCTTTGCGGTCTCTTTGGTCATCGCCTATTTCCTCTCCTTCTTTCAGCTCCAGCTAGGCATCACCAACGTGGCGGACGCGATGTACTTAGGCGCGGTTCTTTGGCTCGCTTTCGTCGCCACCACCCAAATCGGCGCGGTTCTATGGTGTAAGCAGCCCTTTCAGCTGTTTGCCATCCACACCGGCTGCAAGCTTCTCTCCTTCTTAGTCATGAGCGGCATCCTCGGTGCATAGAGCGCTCATGGCGGTTGACAGACATTCGGAACCTGGCTAGATAGGAAATTTAGAAGAAGGAAGACCATGCCGTTTCCAGATTCCCCCGCTTCGAAATCGAAGAAGCTCCTCATTTTGACCTCTTCAGGGGGAGGGGGGTTGATCCAAGCCGCCAATGCAAAAGAACAGGAAGCGAGAGCCAAGGATCCAACCTTAGTGATTGTCCGAAGAGACGTCCTCAAGGATTGGATGGGGAGCGTGTTCGGCAAGTTCTGCTCCGAAATGTGGAACGGGCCCCAGCGCAAAGGCAACATCGCCGCCCTCCGCTTCGCCATCTCCGCCCAGTCGATTTTCGATGTTTTCGCCTGGCCCTATTTTTTCCTTAGGGCTCTCCTCATCCTTTTCAAAGAAGGGGTCGATCAAGTCATCGACACGCAGCCTCTAGGGACGGCCGCGATTTTGAAGGCGATCCGCATTTACAACCGGAAGAGGAACAAACAGGTTCGGCTGCAGAAAATCCTTGTCGACCTGCCTACGAAGTCGGCGACCCATTTTTTCCGCTCGATCAAAAAACTCTCCAAAAACGATCGCCCTTTCCTTCAACTGACGACGATCGCCCCGCTTCTCGAGGACGGGCAGACGGCGGAAGAATTTTGGCAGACGAACTGCCGCCTTTCCGAAAAGGAAATCCATTACGAAGACGTCTATGTCCGCCAGTCATTCCGGCAGTTTCAGAAAAGGCCAAAGGCCGCCTCCGATTTTCCCGTGTTCGTCCGGTTTAAAAATCAGGACGAGCTGCGACTTTTGAAGAAAACGTTCGGGAAAGGGTCTCTTAAGGCCTTTGTTAGGGGCAACGAGGTTCATTTCAAAATCGCTCCGACTGATCGTCTGATTACAGTTCTTCTCGGCTCCCAGCCCGCTTCCGACTCGACGTTCAACTATGTGAAAAAATTTATCCAGCTTGCGAAAGAATCGGGCCAGCCGAAGCACAAGTGCCATATTTTCGTCTTTTGCTCCGACCACCAACCTAGAGAAGAGAGCTTATACCGGAAGGTATCAGACTATGTCGGCCAGGTCAGGAAATATCCCGAATGGCTGACCGTGATCCCATTCTCGTTTCAAAACGATGATTGCGTCGCCCGCCTCTTCTACCGAAGCGATTTGACCTGCACCCGCTCGGGCGGCCAAACGGCGATGGAACTCATGTGCGTCAGCACGGGCGAGATCCTCATCCACTCGGAAACCAAAATCGACCCGGAGCTTAAAAGAGATCCCTCTCTGGAAGAACTCCTGCTAGGCATTCCGGGCTGGGAAGCGGCCAACGCCCTGTATTTAAAGAAAATCTGCAACGCCGACATCGTCACACCCGATACGCTTGGATCGTTCGCGAGGAAGTTCCTCCAAACGGAAAGAGAGGCGGCGATTTCTACTCACTCTCTTGCCCCTCCGCTTGAGCGATCAGCCCGCCAGAGTCTGGCTCTGTAGGGACGTACCTAATAGATTTGACTGGAAAGATTTGACTAGAAAGATTTGACTGGGGTGCGGGAAAACCCGACAGCCCGGTCAAACCCATGAATGTACCCCGAATTCTTAACATCTAGTTTTTCGATGTTTTTGAGCGGATTTTTGCGATTCGCGACGCTGGGAATATTGCATCAATATTCCCAAGGAGCAAAACGCAAAAAGCTGCCAAAAGCGCGTAAAGATCGATCATTAAGAACTTCGGGATACGTTCATACACGGTACATTTTTATAAATTGATGAGGAAGTGAATGAATCCATCCCATTCTCTGGATCGGAGAAAGGGTTGTATTTCTTCGGCCGGAATGCCGATTTCTGCCGCAAATTGAGGTAAGTATTGCTCCAAAGATCCCTTTTCCGCCTCGGTCGAAAGCCTAGCTCCGAGGCCGTCCATAAAGCCGTTTTTCTTGAAGTAGTCATCGAAAATCAAGGCGATGGCCGCTTTCAGTTGGGGAGAACTTGTCGCGACGACCAAGAATTTGTAAGGGTGCACGTGGTTGATCAGCGCCCCCAAATTCTTCAGGTGGGTTTGTTTTAGAAGAAGCGAGAACTTGCTGTTGTCCGCAATCGTCGTGATGATTTCGACGATATAGGCTTTGTCTTGGTCTGTGCAGATAAGCTCAGAATAGGGGATGTCTTTGCCGGGTTTCGGCGGGAGTTTGATGATCGAGCCGAGATTGAAGTGAAAATGGATTGGTTTTACGGGAGGAGCTGGACAATCGTGCATAGACCACCTTATTTTTGTCTTACTTAATCTAGCCGAATGAAAAATTTCCTCCTATCTTTTCCTCGGCCATATTGATGCAACATGTCCCTCGTCGCAAATCGCAGAATCCGCTCAAAAAGCATCACAAATCTCAGCCGGGCGGAGGAGGGCAGTCTATGGGTTGATTCACTGCGGCCATAGAAGAAAAACTCCGAAGCCGGATATTCTATGGGAATATGAGCCTCATGAGAAAAAAATGGATCGCTTTGATTTGTTTTGCCGGTCCTTTTCTTATCTTGCCATTTGCGTTGAAGAGCTGGACCGCCGGGTTCAAGCTAGCGAAACTTTGCATTGAGATCCCTTACCGCAGCGCATGGGATGTCCGGACGCCTCTTTCCGAAACGTCCGCCCAAAAAATCCTCTCCCAGCCGTTCCGGTATCTCGGCAAAGGGCGGCAATGCTATGCATTCGAGAGCCAAGACCGCGCTTATGTTTTGAAACTTTTCCGCTTCGACCGGAGGATCCTCGTGCCGCATAAATCGAAAGGGCGGACCGAATCGGTCGACGCTCTCTTCGAGGGGTGCAGGCTGGCCGCCATTGCCTCTGAAGAGACGGGCCTTCTCTACCTCCATCTAAATGAGAGCCTGGGGCGTTTGCCTGTATTAAATGCCAAGGGGCCGCTCCGAAGACATTACCGCATTCCGCTCGACCGGTGCCGGTTCGCTCTCCAGAAGAAAGCGATCCCCCTTGCCGAGGGCCTTTTTAACGCGAAGCAAGAGGGGAGTCTCGAAGAGCGGCTCGAAGAGATCGTTGTCCTTTTGAGAAGCCGGATTGAGAAGGGGATTGGCAACCAAGATCCGAGCCTCTGGCGCAATTTCGGCTTTATCGAACGTTCTGCAGTCGAAATCGACTTCGGCAGCTTTGTCCCGCGCCCCGATTTTTCCGACCCGTCCATTGCCGAAAAGGAGCTTTCGCGCTACCTCGAACCGCTCCGTTCGTGGCTCGAAAAGCACGCGCCCGAATCGCTTCATTTTTTGGATGCGAAAGGAGGGGTGAGTTGAAACAAGCCGTTTTATGGCTCTTCCTGGCCCTCCTTTGTTTCGGTCTTTGGCGTTCCTCATTTAGCGAGTTCCACGGGCCGCTCTTCGGCGAGCCTTCGGGTTCGATCAGTGAGGAAGCGCGGCAAGCGCTCGAGCAGCCCTTCCGCTTTTTAGGAAAGGGGAGGCAATCGGCCGCTTTCGTCAGCGCCGACGGGAAATGGGTTCTCAAATTCTTCAAGCAAAGCTATTTCAAAATCCCCTTTTGGGCCTCGTTCGTCCCGAATACGAGAGCCAAGAGGGAAAAACGGGAAGCGTACTACCGCAGCAGCTACCGAATCGCTTCTCAATTTCTCGGAAAAGAGACGGGGATCGCATATCTCCATCAAGGACCCTCGCCGGAGCTTCTCCCCAAGATCATTGCCGCCGACCGGTCGGGACGAAACCATACGGTCGATTTGAATGAACTTCCCTTTGTTTTACAAAGGAAGGCCGAACCTCTTTTCCCGGCATTGGAGGCTTTAAGCCCCGGCCCGTTCGGCGAGGCGCTCGATCAGTTCGTTTCGCTCGTTGCGAGCCGGCTTGAGCTGGGAATCGGCGACGGCGACCATGAAGTGGAGGGGAATTTTGGCTTGCTGGACGGACGCGTTGTCCAGATCGACCCGGGCCGGCTCTACCTTGCGGCAGGGCCCTGGGAAAAAGAAGAGATCGAGTATGAATGGTGGAGCGCGACCCACGCGCTCCGGAAGTGGCTCGAGAAGCGGCATCCGGAATACCTTAGCCGGTTCGACAGTGCGATCGAAACCAATCTGCGGAAAGATTTGCCACCGTATCCAACGTCCCCTTCTCCTCAAATAGATGGGTTGCTCCGGGGACAATCTCAAGCTGTTTCGGACAATTGAGCCGGGCGAATGCCTCCCGGTTTAGCTCGATCACGCCGAAGTCGAGTCCTCCGATAATGAGGAGCGTCGGCGATTTGACTTTGGGAAGGGCGCCGGCGGCAAGATCGGGCCTTCCGCCGCGCGAAACGACGGCCTTGATGCGCGGTCCGATGGCGGCTGCAGCGGCGAGGGCCGCCGCCGCGCCGGTGCTCGCGCCGAAAAACCCAAGGGGCAGGCCGCTTTCTTTTTCCACCCATCGGGCGGCTGCCAGAAGCCGTTGGGTCAAAAAGGGGATGTCGAACCGGAGCTCTCCGCTTGCCTCGTCGAGCGCCTCTTCTTCCGATGTGAGAAGATCGAAAAGAAGCGTTGCGAGCCCTGCTTTTTCCAAAACACGGGCGACGAATTGGTTTCTGGGGCTGAATCGGCTGCTTCCGCTTCCGTGCGCAAAGACGACGAGGCAGCAAGCCTTGGGAGGGATTGTCAAGGTTCCGGGCAAGATTTGGTTGTCGGCGGGGATTTGGATATCCATCAATCAATGCCTCCGGCTCAAGATCCGGATCACTTCCTCGTCGCTTGTTTGAGGAAATGATTCATAAAACTGCCCGACCGCCATAAAAGAAGGGGGTTCATAAAGGCAGACGACCTCCACATCCTTTTTTAGGCCGCGGATCGTATCCGGGGGGCCGACGGGGACGGCGGCAACGATCCGGGCCGCCCCCTTTTTTTTCACGGCGGCGATCGAGGCCCGCATCGTCGATCCGGTCGCGATCCCGTCGTCGACGACGAGCACGGTCCAGCCGCGCCAATTCGGCTCCGGCTTCCCCGCGCGGAACAGGGCGAGGCGGCGGGCGGCCTCTTTTTTCTCGCGGGCGATTTCGGCGTCGATGTAGCTTTGGGGTACTTCGAGGGCGGCGATGAGTTCCGCATCGAGAACGACGGTATCGAAAGCGACCGCGCCGATCGCAAGCTCCGGGTTCCCGGGGGCTCCCAGCTTCCTCGGCACGAGAATATCGAGCGGAAGGGAGAGGGCCTCGGCCACTTCGCCCGCCACGACGACGCCCCCCCGAGGCAGCCCCAGGACAACGGTCTTTGCGGCTCCCTTGAACTCTACGAGCGCGGCGGCCAGCGCGGCGCCGGCCAGGATCCGGTTTTTATAGAGCATGAGCCTGTCTCGCTATGAAAATATTAAATGTTTTAGGAGATTTTTGAACCGCTTTCAAACGCCCGAAAGGGACTCCGCCAAAAAGATCGAAAACAGAAAAAGTTGAATGGCGAGATAGGCGCATATTTTAAAATAGTAGCAAAGAGGATAGTTTGAAGAAAAATGATCCAGAAGATCCGCCGGTACTTTCTCGAAGGGCTTTGGAATTTCCCCTTAAAGCGGGAGGAGGGATGGAGCCGTTTTTATTTCAAATCGCTCCGGATTCTTGTCCTTTCGATCCGAGGTTTTTTCCAAGACTTCTGTTTTTTGCACGCTTCGGCCTTAACTTACTACACGATTATGGCGGCGGTTCCCGTCCTAGCCATGTCCTTTGCGGTCGCAAGAGGCTTCGGCTTCCAGGAATTTTTACGCGCCCGGATTTTGCATTATTTCGAGCAAAACCGCGAGATGCTTCTTCAGCTTGTAGATTTCGCCGATAAAATGATCGATCAAGCCAAAGGCGGGGCGATCGCCGGAATCGGGATCGCGATCTTGTTTTGGAGCGTCACCCAGCTTCTCAGCAATTTAGAAACTTCCATGAATCAGATCTGGAAGGTGAAAAAACTCCGCACCTGGCGGCGGATCTTCACAGACTATTTCGCCTTGATGCTCACCGCCCCCTGCCTCTTTTTCATTTCGACGAGCGCCTCGGTCTTTTTCGTAAAAAAAGCGGTGGAAGGGATCGAAGCCCTCGGCCTTGCCCCTTTTGCCGCAGGATCGCTCATTTTTGTGGCCAGGCTCGTCCCGTACTGCCTCTTTTGGTTCTTTTTCGCATTCATCTATCTTTTCATGCCCAATAAGAAAGTCCGTTTCGCTTCCGCTTTTTTAGGGGGCCTTGTCGGCGGAACGATCTACCTCATCGCCCAATGGGCCTATATCTATTTCCAAGCCTCCTTCAACCGCTTCGGAGCCATTTACGGCAGTTTTGCAGCCCTTCCCTTGTTCCTCATCTGGGTCCAGACGAGCTGGCTCCTTCTCCTTTTCGGGGCCGAGGTGAGTTTTTCGCACCAGACCCTTGAGCGGCATGAATTCGAAGCGAAGGCCGAGCGGGCGAGCATCGGATACAGGAAGCTCCTGAGCCTTTGGATCGTCCACCTCTCGATATCAAAATATATGGAAGGGTCGTTTTTGACCCGCGAAGCGGTGTCGGCCTGCTATCAGGTTCCCTTTGCCCTCGCATCCCCGGTCTTGGACGGTCTTGTAGAAGCGGGGCTATTATTGGAAACGCCTCAAGGATTGTTGCCTGCCAAACCGGCTCAAGAACTTAAGATTTCCGATGTGCTTAATGCTTTGGAGGAGAAGGGGGAGTCCGATTTCCCGTTCATCGAAGCGGGGGCGCTCGCCCCGTTTGAAGCAGCCCTCGATCGGTTCCGCTCCCAAATCGAAGCCTCCCCGGATAATAGACCTCTTGCGTAACCTAGGGTTCGTCGAATTTTGGGATTATTTTGGCCGATTTTCGATTTTAATTGCGGGGGCAATATCGACAACAGTATATTGCCCCCGCAATTAAAGTCGAAAATCGGCTCAAAAGAACCCGAAATTCGACAGAACCTAGGTTACTCAAGAGGTCTAATAAACGGTTATACCCTCTCTGATGTGAATTTGCTTAAAAAGCCGATGAAGTCCTCGGCTTTCCACGCGCAAACTTTCTCGAGAAAGAGCGCTTTGAATGCGATCCCGTCTTCTCTGAATTCGATCGCGTCGAGAAGCGGCGCCCCTTTCTTAAATTGGATTTCATTGTCTTCCTTTTTCAAGACGATCCGGGGTCCGAACGCAGGGTAATTTTTCACTTTGAGCCACTCCCACCACCCGCTGTCGATCGTCCCGTACTGCCGTAAATCGTCCACGACGATCCGCTCTTTGGTTTTCAGCATCGGGTTGGAGGGATCAGCGCGCTCGCACTCTTCCCGGCTGAGCGGTAAAGACGGATCGATCCTTACTTTTATTTTCGGGCATTCGATCACGATCGTGTCGGGGCTTTGCACCGATACTTGAATTTGATCCGAGACCGGAAACTGCTTTTCGAGAGTTTCGCGAAGCTGGGGCGATTCTTGGAAAACCGGCAGGCTGCCTATGAAATTCAAGAGTATTTTCCGGTTTTCCCCAGGCGATTTCAAGGCGCTGGAGGCGCTCGAAGATTGGGCCATCTTGCTGGGTAAGCGGAATAGGCCTGATAGGACCGGAAGGCGGATCCCGAAGGGCCGCCATTCGGTTCGGATGTCCGACTGGATGAACCGTTTGAGACCCGCTTCGATGGTTTTGATCTGCTCAGAGTTTAGTTTGGAAAGCCGCTCGTTGATCTTTCGGATTCTCTTTAAATTTTTAATTTCATCCGCGCGGGTGATTTTCCTCCAATAAAATTTGAGAGGGGAGCCGAGCCGTTCCGCTCCAATGAATTTGGGATCGATTTTGCCGAGCCGTTCATTGACCGATTGCAGATTTTTTTTGACTTTGTCCTGCAACTGCAAACATCTTTGATAGGCCTCGTCCAAGCGGCCTGACGTCCAAACGGAAATATCTTGAGCCGTAATTGATGTCACGTAAATAGACCCTAATCTAATTCGGGATATTATATCCCAATTAAGCTAATTTGTAAATACGAAATAATTCTTATTGTTTTAGTTTTTCGAGTATCGCTTTGCAGAAGAAGGGAAGGTCTGCTGGGGTGCGCGAGCTGACGAGGTTCTTATCGACGACGACGGGCTCGTCTGAAAAGAGGACCCCAGCGTTTTCGAGGTCGTCTTTGATGGCTAAAAAGGCGGTCGCGCGCCGCCCTTTTAAGATCTTCGCCGAGATGGGAACCCATCCGGCATGGCAAATAAAGGCGATTGGTTTTCCGGCATTATCCATTTCTTTGACAATCTCCAGCACCTTTGGGATCCTCCGGAGTTTGTCGGGAGCATAGCCGCCTGGGATGACGAGGGCGGAATATGCGCCCGGTTCGACGGCGTCGAAGGAGAGATCCGCTTTGCAAGGGTAGCCGTGCTTGCCGAGGTAAGTTCCATTTTTTTCAGGGCCGGCGACTACAGTCTTAAAACCTGCCTCGTCGAGCCGGATTTTCGGGTACCAGAGTTCGAGGTCTTCGTAGACGTCGTGAACAAAAAGCAAAACCTTTCTCATGAGCCTATCTCACTATTAAAATTTTATATGTTTTTGGGGATTTTTGAGCAGTTTTCAAACGCCCGAAGGGGACTCTGTTTTGAGGACAATGTGAACACACATGTCCGAGAAACGGCGTTTGAAAACGGCCAAAAAGAACGAAAACAGAAAAAGTTGAATAGAGAGATAGGCTCATAGTCCTCCTAAAAGAATCCTGTGATATACTGATGCGTGATGGAAAAAGAGTCAAATGGCCTTTGCGCGGCTCTATTGGCTGCGAGTTCGATTGCTGCGCTCGTAGGGGAACGCACCCTGCCCCAAGCCGGCGGTTTCTTTTCTTTCATAGCCGGTGCGTTGGCGCTCCTCGCCGGAGCCAAAATTCTCGACCCGCTTGCCCGTTTCCTCCCGAAGCCGTTCGGCCGCATCATCCATTGGATCCACTCCCTTGCATTCGAAGGGGCGGCGATCTCGGCCGCGTTTTGTTTGCGCCCGTTCGGGCTGATCAAAAAAATCCACGGCAAACGGGGTCCGTCCGCGGGACGGCCCGTTCTTTTCATCCATGGATACCTTCAAAACGGATCCAACTGGGAATATTTGAAGAGGTTTCTTGCCAAAAGCGGGATCGGGCCGCTTTATTCGATCAACCTCGTCCCGCCCTTCGGCTCGATTAGCGATTTAGCCCGGCTCGTTTCCGAAAAAGCGGAAGAGATCGCCCGGGAGACAGGGCGCCAAGACCTCTCGATTGTGGGCCATTCGATGGGAGGCCTCGTCGCCGCTTGGTACGCATCGAAAATCGCCGCTGCCGGCAAGGTGGCCCGGGTGATCACGCTCGGCTCTCCCCTCGGCGGAACCCATCTGGCCGCGATTGCCCTCGGCGCCAACGGCCGCGAGATGCGAGTCGGCTCTCCCTTTGTCGAAGAGATCCAAGAAGCGATCTCTCAAAGCGATGCAGTTCCCTTCTACCACATCGCCTCTTCGACCGATCAAATCATCCTGCCCTACCAGTCCGCCTTGACGGGCCTCCATCCCGAACGGGAAACGCTCTTCGACAACCTCGGCCACATGTCGCTCCTCTTCTCGCCCCGCGTCGCCCGGAAAATCCGCGAATGGTTATGAACCTGAACCGATGCATCCGAAGAGGATGCTCCGAAGCGGAGACGGGGACGTTGTCCCCATACCCCAACCAAAGGACTTTGTCCTTTGGAAACCTAGGGTTTGCAAAGGGCGAAAGCCCTTTGCTGGGTTGCAGGGCGAAGCCCTGTTAACGGATGGAGGCGTTTTCGCCGACGACTTCGATCTGGATCCAGAGGTCTCTGGGGTCGATTGTGACTTCTTCTTCTCGAGTGATGGTGCGCGGCCAGGCGACGCGGTCGCGTTGGACGACCCAGCGAAGTTTGTATTTGCCTGGGGGGACTTGAAAGCTGCCTGTGCCGCGGTTTCCATAGATATCGCGCGGCTGGAGGGGAATCCCTTGTCCGTTGAAGTCTGCGCTTTTGATCTGGACTCCGGCGAGGGCCGGGCTGTCGCGGAGGATCACTTCGACCCGGACGAGGTGTGGATTGCCGGGAACGGGCTGGGTCGGCCCTTGGTAGCTGTAGGCGGCGATCAGTTGGCCTGCGCCCTTTCCGGGCAAGAGCGAAAGACAAATGGCAAAGAGGGAAAGCGCGGTCGAAACGGCAAAAAGGAATTGGAAAAACCGCCGATCCTTCATATCTCAGGGGGATAGCTGAAGGATCGCTTTTATTTCAATATGACCGTTTTCCGTTCATTGAGAAAGACTCTCCGTTCCGCGATGTTTTTAATTGCGCGGGCCAGGACGAACGATTCGATGTCTTTCCCCAGCATCACGAGTTCTTGGACTGAGTGCGCGTGGTCGACCCTGATGACCTCCTGGTCGATGATCGGCCCCTCGTCTAGTTCGTCGCTTACGAAATGGGCCGTCGCCCCGATGAGCTTCACGCCCCGTTCAAACGCTTGGTGGTAGGGCTTCGCTCCTTTGAAGCTCGGCAGGAACGAATGGTGGATATTGATCGCTTTTCCGTAGAGTTTCCGGGTCAGTTCCGGGGAGATGATCTGCATATAGCGGGCAAGGATGACAAGATCGGCTTGGTCTGCGAGGGCGGCGATCTGCTCTTCTTGCCTTGCTTTCGTATCGGAGGAGACGGGAAAATGGTGAAACGGCATCCCATACCATTCGGCCATCGGGCGGAGGTCGGGATGGTTCGAGGCGACCGCGATCGGTTGAATCGGAAAGGCGTTATGGCGCGTCCGGTAGAGGAGGTCGTTGAGACAGTGGGCCTCCTTGGAAACGAGGAGGAGTGTTTTCGGTTTTTCGTCCGCAGGATAAAGCCGCCATTCTTGGTTTAGCCTGAGCGCCGCCGGCTCAAAGTCTTTTTCGAATGCAGCCCGGTCGAAGGATTCGTTTTGAGCCTCGAAGACGCAGCGCATGAAAAACCGATGGGCCGAGACGTCTCCGTATTGGGCTTGTTCTAAGATGAAACAGCCCCGTCCGGCGAGGAAAGTGGAAATTTCTGAGATGATCCCCAGCCTGTCGGGTCCGGTGAGGGTTAAAATGAATTTTTGCATGAACTCTTTATTTTCAGGCAACTATACCACAAGCGGTTAGGTTTGAAAGATTCGGACTCTGCGAGACCAAGCCAAATCAAAGCGAAGCGCTCTGACCGACGAAGCCCTGCCCCTAGTGGGCAGGGTGAGGAGGAAGATAGATTTGGCAAAGTCGCAGCCAGTCCAAATCTTGCAAACCTGACCGCGCGTGGTATATGTTAGGGGAATTGATTATATAAAAGGAAGGGGATATGAGGGGGGATTCTGAGGGGAGTGGTACATGAATCTTCGGTTTGCAGCTTTCGCCGCCTCGTTTCTCGTCCTAGGGGGTCTTTTCGGAATGTCCCGCGCCGCTGCGGGAAAAACCTCGTCTTCGAAGGGAAATGAAGAGATCCGCGTGATGCCCGTTCAACCGACTCCCGAGTCGAACACGGTGATTCTCAAGATCGCGGTGCCGAGGGAAAAAGAGGTCGCTAGGACGAACCCTGTCTGGGTCCAATTCCGGATCGAGGGGTTTTCCCTCGGCGCCGACTCCTCCCAATTCGAGCGGGATTCGGAATTGGCAGACTCCGGGATGGGGCAAACGGTCCATGTGGTCGTCGACAACGAGCCTTATTTCGCGGTGAACGAGCCCGCCATCAATCCGTTCAACGAAGCAGGCTACTACTACGTTACCAGCTACAAATTCGAACTTCCGTTTTCGCTAAAGGACGGGATCCATACGATCCGGATGTTTCCGGCCCGCTCTTACGGGGAAAGCCTCAAAGGATCGAACACCTTCAGCGTCAGGACCTTCTATGTGCGGGAGAGTTCCGGAGGCGGCCAGCTCGATCTTTCCAAACCTTACCTTACCTACAATGAACCGAGCGACCAGATCGAGCTTTCCACGAATCAGCCCATCTTGCTCGATTTTTTGGTCTCGAACTGCGAACTGACGCCGGACGGCTATAAAGTGCGCCTTACGATCGATGGGAAAACGACCCGGACGCTGACTTCTTGGCAGCCGTATTACATTTACGGGCTTCCTTCAGGCAAGCACACGATTCGTCTGGAGCTTCTTAACGGCAGCGCGCCTGTTCCGGGTCCGTTCAACGATGTGACAAGGACGATTACCGTTCATTGATTTCAAGCCGCTCGAATAGGACCGTGCCGCCGGCTGTCGTGACGATCTCTTTTAACCGGGGCGCTGCCAGGCTTGGGCTTGTCCAATGGTAAAGGGGAAAGACCGGAAGCTCTTCGGCGAAAATCCGTTCCGCCTCGAGAAGAATTGCTAGCCGCTTTTCCGGGTCCAGTTCCATTCCGCTTTGGTCTACAAGGGCCGCAAAGCGGCTGTTTTCCCAGCCGGCGAAATTCTTTTTGTTTGAAGGAAGCCGGTAGCGCTCGAGAATGTTGACCGGGTCTTGGAATTGGGCGATCCAGATCCCGAGAGCGATTTGGAAATCGCGCCGGTGGAGTTTTTCCAAATGCGTTTTCGGGTCGAGCTGTTCGATCCGAACCTCCAGGCCAAGAGCCTCTTTCCATTCCCGCTGCAGCGCTTGAGCGACCCGTTTTTCAATCCCGCCCGCGATTTTGTAATAGAGGGTGAGGCCTTCCAGTTTTGAGAGGCCCAGTTCCGAAAGCGCTTCACCGTAAAGAGCGCGGGCTTTTGCCCCATCCGCGGGGCTGTATAGCGGTTCCAGCGGGCGGTCGAATAAGGCCGGGGGAAGAGGGCGGGCGGCGGCGATTTGACCGTGAGCGATCTCGGAGACGATCCGTTCCGGGTTGACCGACAAGGAGAGGGCTTGCCTGAGTTTCAGATTTTGAAAGGGAACCGTTTCCATGTTGAAAGCGAGAAAGGTGGAAGCGGCCATAGGAAGGTATTGCACCTTGTCCTTCAGGGCGGGCAGGGAGTCGGCGGGCAAGGGGGCGAGCGGACTCCCTAGCCAATCGACCTCATTTCGCTCGAAAAGCTGCAGCGCCGTATTTTCATCGGGGATGATCTGAATCCGGATCTCATCCAGATGAACCTGGCCCCGGTTCCAGAAGGACAGATTTTTCGCGAGGCGGATTTCAGCGTTCGGTTCGTTCTTTTCGATTCGGAAGGGGCCGTTATAGACGGCTCCGTCGGCATGGGACGGATAGGGAAGGAAAAGGGGAAAGGCGGTTAGGGAGAGGAAATAGGGGGTAGGCCGCTCCAGCTCTACCTGTAGAGTCTCTTCGTCCAAGGACCGGATAGCGACCTCGTCAGAAGAAACTTCCCCCTTAGCGCGCCGCTCCGCGTTTTTGATCGGGAACATCAAATAGGAGGCGAGGGATCCGAATGCGGGGTCCACAACCGCTTTCCAAGACGTTTCGAAATCGGAAGCTGTGACCGGACGCCCGTCGGACCAGTAGGATTTGCGCAGGCGGAAGGTGTAGACGAGTCCGTCGTCCGAGACCTCCCACGATTCGGCAAGCGCCGGCTCGACGCCTACGGGCGCGTCGCGGGTCAGCCCCTCGTAGATGAGATAAATGAGGGTAGACGAGAGGAAGTCGCCGCTTTTTCTGGGGTCGAAGGTGGCAGGCGGGGCGTTGAAGGCAAGCCTTAGCGAGGCCGATTTCTTCGGGGCGCTGCCGCAGCCGGAGCCGCACGCAAAGATTAGAGCGCAAATGACAAACAAGATCCGTCTCATGCGGGCGGAGATTGTATCCGTCCCCCCGGGGCTTGTAAACATAAATCCGTTTTTATAAGGTAAGGGGTGGAGATCAACGGGGGGCATGCATGTATTATCTCAAAATACTCTTCTTCAATTTTTTCATTGTTTTTTTCGCGAATCATATCCTGCCCGGAATCGATGTGGCCAACCAGACCAAGCTGCCTCATCTCGGCGGGGATTTGATGTTCGCCATCAGCCTCGGCTTTCTCAACTCGCTGATCTATCCGTTATTGAAGCTCAATAACCAGGCTTCGGCGTTGAAGATCGCAGGGCTTAGCATCGTCATCAATTTTGTCGCCTACGCCGCATTGAAGCTGATGCCGATCGGGATTCATGTGACGTCGCTCACCGGCTACTTGAGCGCATCGATTCTCGTCGCCGCAGGCAGCTTCCTGACGAATTTCCTCGAGATGAAGCACGTGAGGCACAGCGCGCAGCCGGCCCATGCCGCAGGAGCCTCTGAATTTCAACACCTGCCGCCGAAATGACGTACCTTCGCGCGTTTTTTCTCAATTTCCTGTTCGTCTTTTTCATCAACCGGGTCGCCCCGGGAATCGACGTGACCTATTTCGAGGAGGTCCCGAACGTCGGGGCCGACCTCGTGTTTTCCATCGCGGTGGGGTTCCTGAACGCCTCGATCTTCCCGTTCCTCGCGATCCTGGAGATCCCCATTTCCTATCTCAAACTTGCGATTTTCGCTGCTGTCGTCAGTTTCGGGGCGTTCGCCGCGATCGCAATGGTTCCATTCGGCGTAGAGGCGTCAGGCGCGGGGGCGGTCGTGTTTGCCGGCGCCTGGGTTTGGGCAATGGCCTTCTTTTCGAACGTCCTCGAGTGGCGCTATACCACGCGCCGTTAAGTTTTGTGACTTTTGACTGGCTCCGACTTTGCCAAATCGATCTTCTTCCTCGCCCTGCCCGCTTGGGGCAGGGTCTCGTCGGTCAGAACGCTTCGCTTCGATTTGGCTTTCACACCCCTTCCGATGATGCATCGGTGGGGACCCCGTGTGTCTCGCAGAGTCAAAATTCACAAAACTTAACGGCGCGTGGTTTATTCGGAAGTAGGGCGGATCATTTTACCGAGAGACGATTCGAGGGTCTTCGGGGTGAAAAGATAAGCGAGGTTTTGTCTTCTGGCCCAAGCGTCCAGGAAATCTTTCAGCGGATAGGAGACGAAGGTTTGTTCATCGTCCGGAAACGCCGAGTCGACGCAGCGGACCGATTGGGTTTCCGCATCAAACCCGATTACGCAAAGGAGATGGCCGAAGGTGAGGGGGCGGTAGGAGCCGACGAGAGGTCCCCGGACGCTCGCGATCACCGGCAGGCCGCGCATGAGGTACGTATGGAGGACCGCAAAGGATGCGAGCCGCTCCACGCGGCAGCGGAAACGGCCTTCGAGTTCATGGTAGGCTTGGGCTGTGTTGAGGATCCAATTCCCATAGATATCGAATTCCCCGTCGTGGATGAGTTCGGCGAACGCGATCGGGTCGGCTTTGTTCGATCCGGAAAGGTAGTTGATCGCGCTTGAGACGGCGGTCGGCGAGCAAAGATCGCGGCTTCTGGGATGGTCCAAGATGAGTTGCGATCTCCGGGGAAATCGGGGCAGGAGGACGGAAGGGAGCGGCTCGTTCGGCATAAGAACGGAATGTTCGGAGAGGTTGGAAAGGCATGCATAGAGAGAGTCGATCCGCTTCAGGTTGGCGCCATGATGCGCCGTCGCCTTGACCCGGAACGCGGTAGAGAGGCCGTCTTTGGGGTAGACCGCGTCTTGGTACGATTCGAGCCGGCTTCCCTGCGGCGCGTATTTGAAGGTTTTTTGTACGTTCTTCCCCCATTCGGCATACTTGATCCAGGGGGACCATCCGCCGACGTCGAGGCTGGCCCAAAACGTCCAAAATCCTTCTTCGGGGCGCATCCCGTTCCAAGACAAGATCAGCTCGTCGAACGGGTGCGTTTGCTCAAGCTGCCAGACAAATTCCTCTTGGTCTGCGTCTTTCGGGGAAAGATCGACCTGATAGAGTTTGGCAAAGCCGGGCGCTGTAGAGGAGATTGCAGTCATCCCCTTACTGTAGGCAGCGGCAAATTTTAGATCAACTCTCGATAGGCGATTGTCAATCCAATTTCATCGCTTGGACGGCCATGAAGCCAAGCAGCGCGACGCCGCATCCGAGGATCCAAAATCCGATCCAGCCAAAACCGAATGCGGCGATTCCTCCTCCTACGAGAAAGCCCAAGAGAACATTGCCGATCCGCTGAATGCCGGCGTGGCTGAAGAAGGGAGTTTCTACTGCATAGGGCAGGGATTTTCTTTTGTAATAGCTGACGCAGTCGACGACGAACTGGGTCAAGTTGCCGGTCATTACGGTGCAGGGGGGGAAGGAAGTCATGAACGTGCGCAGCAAGGTGTTGTGGATCGCCATCGCCGCAACCCCTAGCATGCCGCCGCCGATGTAAGGCAAAGAATTGAGCTCGCGGAACGGGATGACGTAGACGCCTGCAAATAGAAACGCGGTAAGAAGGAGCGCCTCGACGGCGAGAAACGCCGCCAGCAGCCGTTTGGTTTGCCCATGTTTTTCGATCATCCAGGTGAGGAGGGCGACGATCAGGATAAAAAAGGGGAGGGAAATGATTTGGGCGGCAATCCCCGGCGAATGGTGCAAAAGCTCCGAGATTGCGATCACAATATTGCCCGTGATATGAGCCGTAAACAGCTTATTCACGCCGACAAAGCCGATGACGTCGGTAAAACCCGCAATCGCCGCCATGAAAAAAGCCGTGGAAGGGAGGCCGGCGAACCGAAGGGTTGGAGGCGGTTTCATTCCTTCATAGTTTGCTTTTTCGCAAAAAAGATCAACCGATGGGCTTCGGTTTCAGGCCGACGAAGCAAAGGAGCATGGCGATGGTTCCGAGGAAATAAAAGAGGCCGCAGGTGCCGCAAAGAGACATGGCGAACGGGGCAAGAAGCGGGCCTGCGATCGCTCCAATTCCGTAGGATAAGACGAAGCTGCCGGTTGCCGCGACGATTTGGGTCTGGGACACTTTCTCGCAAACGTAGGCCATGCTGAGCGGGTAGATCGTGAAGGAAAACCCGCCGAAAAACCAGCCGAGAAGAAGGAGCATCCAAGGCGACGGGCCGACGAGAGCGATTGCGACGGCAAAGAGCATGGTCATGAACGAGGCGGTATTCAGCACCCGCCGCCGGTCGGTTTTGTCGGCCCAGCGCCCAATCGGGAACTGGAAGCTAAGCCCTCCGAAAATAATCACCCCCATCAATGTGCCGATTTCAGGCAGCCCCATGCCGATGTCTTTAGCATAGAGCGGTACGAGGCCGTAGATGACTGCTAAGAGCATTCCCGAGATGACGCCTCCTAAAAATCCCAGGGGAGAGATCCGGAACAGCTGTAAAAGGGTCAGGTGGGAAGACCTCTCGATTTTCGGCTCGACGGTTTTCCCGATGAATAGCGGCAGGATCGAGAGAGCGAAAAAGCCCGCAGCGATGCAAAAAGGGAGAGACGATACGGGATCTGACAAATGGAGCAAAAATTGGCCGCCGGAGAGGGCCGCGTAGAAAACCGCAAGGTATAAGGAGAGGACCGCCCCCCGCTCCGACTCGGGGCTTTGGATGAGGAGCCAACTTTCGATCACGATAAAGACCCCCGCCATGCAAAATCCGGAGGCGAGGCGGAGCGCCGCCCAGTAGAAAGGATCGACCCAGAGCGCCTGCGCTAAAACGAGCAGGGTCGAGACGATTGCGAAGACGGTGAAGGCGCGGATATGGCCCACTTTCGCGATCCACCGGTCGAGGCAGAGCGAACCGAGCAAAATTCCCGCATAAAGGGCCGAAGAGACCGCCCCGATCGCCTTCACCGAACAGTCCGCCGCTTCGAGGCGTACCGGAACAAAGGTGTTGAGGAGCCCGCTCCCCAGGATGAGGAGGACCAAACTGAGGAGAGGGGCCGATAAGCTGCGTATGAGCGGAACCATGAGCCTATCTCACTATTAGGGTTTTAAATGATTTTAGAGATTTTTGCGCAGCTTTTGAATGCCCGTAAGGGTTTCCTTTTCGAGGACAGTGTGAACACACACGGCCGAGAAGAGGCATTCGAAAGATGCCAAAAAGATCAGAATCGGAAAAATTCGAATAGTGAGGTAGGCTCATATCCTCATAATGCCACGAAATCGAATTTATCATATTATTATTTTCAAATAATTAATATATAGTAATTTATATTTGAATTGAAATAATAATAGTTAAAATATGATAATTAAATTTGAGGTTAATTATGGTTCATAAAGTCAAAGAGCTTCTAGATCTGAGCGAGGCGATGGGCAACTTGGCGGCGATCGCCGAGATCAACATGGACCATCCTCCCCGGTTAGGGATTGTCAAGGCCAAGACGCTGGTGACGGACGAAGAGGAGTTCCCGATGGGGACGATCCAGTGGCTGAGCGGCGAAGGGATGGAGCCTATCCTCGACGTCTTGGACAAAACATACCGGACTATTTATCACCATCTGCATGCGATTTACGACAACCCCGAAACCGACTGGGAGAGCAAGAAGCTCAAGACCGGGACTGCGGCGACGATGGCCCTCGTTGGGGAATCGGCTGCGAAAATGGATAAGTACTTGGCGTTTCGCCTGGAGAAATCGGCGCCGGGCAAAATCGCCGACCGGGACGAGTTCAAACTCCTCCAGCAGTTTTACGTGCACCGGTTCCAGGGTAAATTTCCCGGCGGGGAAGTGGAGGGGGATAAAGCTTGGGAAGAGGAATGGTCTGAAAACGACGAGGCGCCGGCGAGCGTCAGCACCGGCTTAAAAGATTTCGAGACGGTCCGGCGCGATAAAGAATACGAGCTTTTCTACATCCGCAACGAGGAAGGGAATCCCTATTTCAGCCCTGAGCTGCTCCGCAACATCAAGCTGTCGGTCGATTTGGAAGCCCAAGAAGGGGAATTCGAAGAGGATCCGCTTCTTAAGATCCGGACGATGCAAGACCGCGATCTGCAAGCTTCCGCGAACCAAATCCTGGGAGAGAGCTACCAGGCGATCGAAGAATATTTCAAAATCGCAAAAAAGCTGCAGGATAACGAGCTTGCCCAGATGCTGAATAAGGCTGTCATGGCCCTTTTTCTTTCGGCCAACACCAGGAACCTTCTCCAGAACACGGCCGGCAAGACCTGCATGCAATATGCGCTCGATTTCCAGGCATTTTTACGCGCCGCGATGCGGACTGGGGAGTATCAGAAATGGATGGCCTATCCCCCTGACTCGAGCGACAAAACCGCTCTTGTCCTTTTACGGCTAGTCCACTCCTTGTGCCATAGTTTCTTTAGAAGGGCAGGCGGCATCCGCCAAGAGGCAATCGGCCTCATCCACCGGACGATGCGGAGGGGCGAGGAGATCTTTCAAGCCGAGAACAAGCACCTCCTGAAAGGGGAAAATATCTGGAACCAGTTCCTTTTGGAAGATGAACGGCTCCGAACCCTCCTCCTCAAATTCCCGAACGGCCCACTGTTCAAAATCCTCGACCTTATCCGCGAGGAGCAAGGGGAGGACGCAATGATTCCGTTCGACCCGATCGGGCAGGAAAATTGGCCCTCCCGCCTCTACCAGATCGAAAAGAAAGGAAAAGCGATTGATTGCCTCCGCTGCCCTTCCCCGATCCGCCAGTCGTTCATCAACAAAGCCGAGATCATCGACGAGTTCAGAGGATTTCTTCGCGCCCTCGGCTCATCAAGTCCCAAAAGAAAGCACCTGATCGTCAACCTCAACGACCGAACCTCTTGGCGCGAATTCGTCCGGAGCATGAATTTGGAGCTCCTCCAGAAAAACGCCGAATTCAGCCAGCAGCTTTTCGTCATCACCCTCCCGAAAGACACCGACTTCTATCACCAGAACAACGAATACCTAAACCTCAACCGCGCCGATGAGTTCATGGAAGCGCTCGTCTCTCAAATCGCCTCAGCCGAAGAGTGCGGCTATTTTTTCCCCTCTACCTGGAAACTCAGCGAAATCCTCGATTTCACCAAAGGGATTATCCCTGTCATCTACGCCCAATTCTTTCACAAGAAAGACACCTTAAGCCGCCGCAACCGCGAGGATTTCATCGAGATCTTCTACCAGTTCCTCATCCTCAAGGCGATCGAACGCTTTTCCCCCGACTCCCTCAGTTTCACCTGCAAAGACGCCATCGATACCGGAGCCGCCGCATCCGCCACCTTTTACGGGCTGATCCGCCTCCTTTCCGGTGAGCTCCAAGGCAAAGAAGAACACGATTTCCTCCTTTGGCTCTACTACGCCCCCGCTCTCTTTATCCGGGAGCGGGCCATAGACCCCGAGCAGCTCAACCGCTCCCTTTCCGCCCTAGAGCGGGCCGATACCGATATCTCATCCAGCCCCGAACGGGCTGTCAAAGCGCTGGAGCCCCATTTCGAGCCCCAATTCTTCAAAGGCCTCACGGCAAGACATCTTTAGGCAGAAGATGGGGACGCTGTCCCCACACCCCTGCCAAAGGGCTTTCGCCCTTTGGGATCCCCATATATGGGTTTGCAAAGGGCATGCAGCCCTTTGCCGGGTCAGAGGGCGGAGCCCTGCTCTAGGGAGCGTCTTGCTGGGCGACGAGGTTTTCGTTGTAGAGCTTGATGAGGTCGGTGAGCGACTGAGCGCTCCTAAGGAGGGCTGCGAACTGCCGTTTGAAGTTCTCGTTTTCGGCGATCTTGGTTTTCTCGTCGGCTCCGTCGGCTCGTTCCATGAGTTCTGAAAGGCGTCCTAGGGAGGTGGTAATCGCGTCGACTTCCCCGTCGAAATAGCTACGGAATTCTTTGGGGGTTTCCAGGGCTTTGAGGAGGTTGGCTTTCTTCGTGCGGTTTCTTTGCCAGGTTTTATCGTATTGGAAGAGAATTCCGTAGTGGTTGATGTCGTTCATGAGCGTTTCGGCTTTGCTGATGAGGGAGTTGAGGTGGAGGTAGAAGTCTTCCCTGGAGAGCAGTTTGCCCAGCGTCCCTTTTCCGGAGACCAGCTGGTGCGTGACTTGATTGAGGTTTTTTAATGCTTGGGTTCCTTCGATATTGAAGGAGCGGGCCGCTTGGTCGAGGTTCTCGGCTAGAAAGGCGATTTTCTGGAGGAGCTGGTCGTCTGTTAGGCTCGAGCGAAGGTAGCGGAGATTGTCGTTGACGAGATCGGCCGACTCGCGGAGGGTTGGGATGATCCGCGTTTCTTCGACCAGGGCAAACGTGGCGTCGGCCCGTTCGAGAGCGCTGTTGAAAGAGGCGATCGTTTGGCCGAGCGGGCCTTTATTCTGCTCGAACCAAGAATCGACCTGGGCGATTGTCCCTTCGAGGCGGGTTGCGACCTTCGTCATCTGGTTGAAGGTGTTTTCTAGAGGGTCGATGGAGTTCGCGTAGATGATCTCGTCGGTGATGAGGGTGGCCGATTTGCCGGCTTTCGGAAGGATGGCGACCGATTTTTCCCCCATAAGCCCGATCGAGCGGACCGCGATCTCGTCGGAGTCGTAGATCTCGACGCTCGAATCGGTCTTGAGGGTCAGCTCGTAAAAATAAACCCGGCCGAGCTCGTCAGGGTGTTCCCTCGCGTCGGAGATCTCGCGGATGTGAACCACTTCCCCGACCGGCTTGCCCGCGAATGCGACCCGCGTCCCGACGACGATCCCGGCGATGTTGGCGAAGCGAACCCGGAGCGTCTTTTTCCCGTCGCCCACTTTCGGCTCAAGGAATAAAATCATCGAAACCATGATCGTCACGGCCGCGGCCACAAAAAGCCCGATGAGGATGTTCTTCATCTTTTCGGTCATTCTCTAGACTCCTTTCGCATCGTGTAAGCTACGTTTTCCCGCAAAAACTCGATGATGGGATCGTTGATTTTCATAAAAACTTCAGGTTCAGCGACATACGCGATCTTTCCCTCGTTGTGAAGGGCGAGGCGGTCGGCGACGAAGAAAGCGGAACTCAAGTCATGAGTGACGATGATGCTGGTCCCTTTGAGTTCTTTTTGTGTTTTGACGATGAGTTCGTTGATCTGCCGGGCCGTGATGGGGTCGAGCCCTGTCGTAGGCTCGTCGTAGAGGAGGATGCTCGGGCGGTAGACGATGAGCCTCGCGAGCGCAGCCCTTTTACGCATCCCGCCTGAAAGATCCGAGGGCATTTTTTTCTCGATCCCTTCGAGCCCGACCATCGAGAGAGCTTCCCTGACCTTTTTTTGGATGACCGGAGCGGGGATCGGTTTGCCGGTTTGAGGGTCGCCGTGCTGTCTTAGGTAGAAGGAGGTATTATCCTCGATATTCATCGAGTCGAAAAGAGCCGCTCCCTGGAAAAGCATGCCCATGTGTTTGACGGCGCTGTAGATTTTGTTTTTCTTCAAGGCGGTGATATTGAGGCCGTCGACTTCGATCGTCCCTTGCTCCGGCTTTTCGATGCCGATGATGTGGCGGAGAAGAACGCTCTTGCCTACGCCTGAGCGCCCGAGGATGACCAGGATCTCGCCTGTCCGCACGTCCAAATCAAGCCCGCGCAGCACGTCGTTCGACCCATACCGCTTCCAGAGGTTGCGAATCCGTATCACTGCATCCAGCTATATTTGAGTTCTTGATTGATCAGATTGAGGAGCATTGTCAAGAGGAAATCCGATAGGAGGATTAAGATGTAGCTCGTGACGACGCTCTGGGTTGTCGCTTTCCCGACCCCTGCCGCTCCGCCTGAAGTTTTCATTCCCTTGTAGCAGCAGACGGTGACGAGAAGAACCCCGAAGATGAACGATTTGACCGATCCGCTCGCGATATCGAAGAGGCTGATATGGATCTGCATCGGGTCGAAATAGCTCGCCGCCGACATATTAAAGAGGGAAATTGCGATGAGATACCCCCCGAAAATCCCCATCATCGTGCTGAAGAGGGTCAAGAGGGGAATCATGAAAATGCCGGCTAAAAAGCGGGGCGCGACGAGGTAGGAGTTAGGGTTCACGGCCATGGAGCGCATCGCGTCGATCTGCTCGGTGACTTTCATGGAGCCAAGTTCTGCGCACATCGACGAGCCGACCCTCCCGGTGACCATGAAGGCGGTCAGGATCGGCCCCAGTTCGGTGATCATCGCCTTGCCCACTAGAACGCCCGTAACTCCCGAGAGTCCCTTTTCGCCTAGCTGGTAAAAAGACTGGGCGGCGAGAACAAACCCGGTCGTAAAGCCGGTGATGGCGACAACGGAGAGGGACATGACGCCAATGTGGAAAAGGTGCTCCCGGACTAAATGCCAGGGGGGCGGTTTGGCGAGGGCTGCAGCGAACACGTCGTAAATGAGCGACGCGTATTCGCCAACCATTTCGAGATAGCGGAAGGAGTGCTTGCGGACATCAGCGATCATCGGCTCTCCATCCTCCTGATTGTAGGGATTGGGCGGTTTCGGGTCAATTATACCGAACGTGATTCAAGAATCGGTTTTTGGCTGCGCTGGCATCCCAGCCTTTTCATCCGCGCTCAAGGCCCCCTATTAGTCAATAGGGAGCCCTTCGCGCACCGGCCTACGGCCTGATGA
>Ga0169931_10002610_pt1 | contig 29206 bp, 23 predicted proteins | sample Kivu_15m_20L_FD_129675 | JGI IMG/M metagenome (GOLD analysis project Ga0169931, IMG submission 129675) | Freshwater microbial communities from Lake Kivu, Western Province, Rwanda to study Microbial Dark Matter (Phase II) - Kivu_15m_20L... | ecosystem: Environmental > Aquatic > Freshwater > Lake...
GAGCTCGAGCTGACGATGGCCTTCTGTGGTCATACCGATATCGACAAGGTCGGTCGCGAGATTCTGGTGCCCGGCACCTGGTGAGTTTCACGGAGTTCCTGATATGGCCAGTCGCCAGCCCTCGGGCGCGCGCGAGTACAGCGAGTCGTCCATCCGCGTCCTCAAGGGGCTCGAGCCCGTGCGCAGTCGCCCGGGCATGTACACGCGTACCGAAAGCCCGCTCCATATCATTCAGGAGGTGATCGACAACGCGGCCGACGAAGCGCTTGCCGGGTTCTGCCGGTCGATCGATGTCGTGTTGCATGCCGATGGGAGCGTCAGCGTCGACGATGACGGGCGGGGCATTCCCGTCGGCCAACACCCTGAGGAAAAGGCACCTGTCGTCGAGATCGTTTTCACGCGCCTGCATGCTGGGGGCAAGTTCGACAAGGCGGGTGCCAGCGCCTACAGCTTCTCCGGCGGCCTTCACGGCGTGGGCGTCTCGGTGACCAATGCCTTGTCGCGCCGGCTTGAAGTCACGGTCTGGCGCGATGCCGCAGTGCATCGGATTGCCTTTGCGGGGGGTGATGTGGCGAGTCCGCTCAGCTCCTCGCCCGTCGCCCGGGGTGAGCGCCGGTCGGGTACCCGGGTCAGGGCCTGGCCGGATCCGCGCTACTTCGACAGCCCGTTGATTTCCGCCAACGACATGATGCAGTTGCTTCGTTCCAAGGCGGTCCTGCTGGCGGGCTTGAAGGTGAGCTTCACCGACGAAAAAGCCGGTCGCACCCAGAACTGGCATTACGAAAACGGTTTGCGCTCGTATCTCGAAGAGGCCCTCCATGGGGGCGGGGCCTCACCGGCGGTGATTCCCGCGTTCGAGGGTGATCAGACCGTGGCCGCAGGCGACGAAACCTTTGCCGATGGCGAGGGTGCACGCTGGCTGGTGGTCTGGACCGAGGACGGCGCGCTGGTCAGGGAATCGTACGTGAACCTGATTCCGACCCCTGCTGGCGGCACGCACGAGTCGGGCCTGCGAGATGGGCTGTTCAACGCGGTGAAGAGCTTCATCGAGTTGCACGGCATGATGCCCAAGGGCACCAAGCTTCTGCCGGAGGACGTCTTTGCGCGGGCAAGCTTCATCCTGTCGGCACGCGTGCTGGACCCCCAGTTTCAGGGGCAGATCAAGGAAAAGCTCAACTCACGCGATGCGCTCAGGCTGGTCAGCAGCCTGGTGCGGCCGCCACTCGAGCTGTGGCTGAACGAACACGTCGAGCACGGCAAACGCCTCGCTGAGCTTGTCATCCGGCAGGCACAGGCCCGCAGCCGCGCCGCCCAGAAGGTCGAAAAGCGCAAGGGCTCGGGCGTGGCGGTGTTACCCGGCAAGCTGACCGATTGCGAATCCACCGACCTGACGCGGAACGAAGTTTTCCTCGTTGAGGGCGACTCGGCGGGAGGCTCGGCCAAGATGGGGCGTGACAAGGAATTCCAGGCGATTCTGCCTTTGCGGGGCAAGGTGCTCAACTCCTGGGAGGTTGAGCGCGAGCGTCTGTTTGCCAACAATGAGATCCACGACATCGCTGTGGCGATCGGCGTGGACCCCCACCCCCCGGGCACCGCAGTCGATCTGTCGGGTCTGCGCTATGGTCGGATCTGTATTCTGTCGGACGCTGATGTCGATGGTTCGCACATTCAGGTGCTGCTGCTCACGCTCTTTTTCCGCCATTTTTCTCAGCTCGTCGAGCGCGGTCATGTCTGGGTGGCGCGGCCGCCGCTCTATCGAGTCGACGTCCCCGCCCAGGGTAAGCGCCCGATCCGCAAGCTCTATTGCCTTGACGAGGGCGAATTGCGGCACGTCGAGGACAAGTTGCGCAAGGACGGTGCGCGCGAAGGCACCTGGTCGATCTCCCGCTTCAAGGGCCTGGGCGAAATGAGTGCCGAGCAGCTCTGGGAAACCACGATGAATCCCGAGACGCGGCGACTGTTGCCCGTTGTCCTGGGCGAGCTTGACCGTGCTGCGACCGAGTCGCGATTTGCGATGCTGATGGGCAAGGGCGAGGCCGCGGCACGGCGAGCCTGGCTCGAGACCCACGGTCATGAAGTCGAAGCGGATGTCTGAGGGGCCAGATCAGGATGACGATGAAGCAGCAAGATCTCTTCGATGAGGTGCCTCCGCCCGGCGGCGGCTCGGGTGACGAGGCCCTGAGTCTCGCGCACTATGCCGAGCGGGCCTATCTCGAGTACGCGGTTTCGGTCGTCAAGGGGCGCGCGCTGCCCGAGGTGAGCGACGGTCAGAAACCGGTTCAGCGCAGGATCCTGTTCGCCATGCACAGGATGGGGCTTGCGGTCGGGGTCAAACCCGTGAAGTCGGCTCGCGTGGTCGGGGACGTGCTGGGCCGATTCCATCCCCATGGCGATGTGGCGGCGTACGATGCGCTGGTGCGCATGGCCCAGGACTTCAGTCTGCGGTACCCACTGGTCGAGGGCCAGGGCAATTTTGGGTCGAGAGACGGCGACGGTGCGGCGGCCATGCGCTATACCGAAGCCCGGCTGACGCGCCATGCGCAGTTGCTGACCGATGAGATTGACGAGGGAACGGTCGATTTCGTGGCCAACTACGACGGGTCGGCGCAGGAGCCGCGACTGCTGCCGGCGCGGCTGCCGCTGGTCTTGTTGAACGGCGCTTCGGGCATTGCCGTGGGCCTCGCAACCGAAATCCCGCCGCACAATCTTCGCGAAGTGGCTGCGGCGGCAGTCCGACTGCTGCGTGAACCTGAGAGCAGCCTGGAGGACGTTCTCGAGCTGATGCCCGGTCCGGACTTTCCCGGCGGGGCGCACATCATCTCCTCGCCCGAGGAGATCCGCGAGATCTATCGGGGCGGGCGTGGGTCTCTGAAGGTACGGGCTCGCCACCGCATCGAGGATCTTGCACGGAGCCAGTGGCAGATGGTGTTCACCGAGCTGCCACACGGCGTGTCTTCCCAGAAGGTGCTCGAGGAGATCGAGGAACTCACCAATCCCAAGGTCAAGACGGGTCGCAAGGCTCTGACGCCTGAGCAGCTGCAACTCAAGCAGACCGTGCTCGCCGTGCTGGATGGGGTGCGCGACGAGTCGGGCAAGGATGCCCCGGTGCGCCTGGTCTTCGAGCCTCGCAGTTCGCGAATCGAACAGTCCGAGCTGTTGCGTGTGCTGCTCGCGCACACGAGCCTCGAAACCAATGTATCGGTCAACCTGGTCAGCATTGGCCTGGACGGCCGCCCAGGGCAGAAGGCGCTTCTGGGCATGCTCTCCGAGTGGGTTGCCTTCCGTACCGAAACGGTGACCCGGCGGACCCGCCATCGGCTGGATCGGGTCAACGACCGGATCCACATTCTCGAAGGTCGCCGTGCGATCCTGCTCGACATTGACAGGGTAATACGCATCATTCGCGAATCGGATGAGCCGCGCGAGGCGCTGATTGCCGCGTTCGCCCTCAGTGAGCGGCAGGCCGACGATGTGCTCGAGATCCGACTGCGGCAGCTGGCGCGGCTGGAGGGCATGCGCATCGAGCAGGAGCTTGAGCGCCTGGCCAAGGATCAGGCGGGGCTCGAGGCGCTGCTGGCGACGCCTGCCGCTATGCGCCGCCAGCTGATCCGCGAGATCGAGGCCGACGCGAAAGCCTTCGGTGATGATCGGCGCACCCTCATCGAGGCGGCCGACAAGACAACTGCTGCGCTCAAGGTCGCCGAAGAGCCGGTGACGGTGATCGTGTCGGATCGCGGCTGGGTCCGCGCGCGACAGGGCCATGGACACGACGCGAGCCAGTTCGGTTTCAAGTCAGGCGACGCGCTCGATGGTGCGTTCGAAGTGCGCACCACCGATCTGCTGTTTGCGCTGTCTTCCTCGGGACGCGTGTATTCCATTCCTGTCTCCCAGTTGCCTTCGGCTCGGGGCGACGGGGTGCCGATCACGAGCCTGATCGAACTCGAGCCAGGCGCCCGAATCGAACACGCCTTTGCCGCCTCGGCGGAGACGGGGGTGCTGTGCGCGACCCGCGGCGGGATCGGTTTCATTTGTCAGGCTTTGGATTTCGTGGGTCGGACCCGCCAGGGAAAGGCCTTCATCACGCTCGATGACGAGGATGCGCTGATCCGCCCGGCTTTGTTCGCGCCCGGCGCGACGACGGTCGTCTGCGCCAGCACCGAAGGTCGCCTCCTCGCGTTTTCCCTTTCGGAGGCCAAGGTTTTGAAAAACGGCGGGCGCGGTGTGATCCTGATGTCGCTCGAGGCGGGCGATCGGCTCCACTCGGCGCTGGTGACGGGTTCGTCTGGACTGATCATCGAGGGGGTGGGGCGGGGCCAGAAACCGGTATCGAAGGCTGTGAGCGCGTCCGCGCTCGGTCCCTGGTCGGGCAGTCGCGCCCGGAAGGGTCAGCGTTTTGAGCCCCGCATTCGCGAGCCCCGATTGTCCCTGCCGCCGAGCCGTCCGGTTCCAGCGAGCTGACGCCTCCGTGATCGAGCCCGCCGGTTCCGGTGCTCCTGTGCCACAGCTTTCTACGCCCGGCCTGATCTGATCGTCGGGCCCTTCCATTTCCTTACGGGTCAAACATGTCCGAAGCAAGCGTGATATTCGAATCTCAGCCGCTGGCGAATGGCCGTGCGCTGGGTGTGGCGCGTCTCAACCGGCCCCGGCAGCTGAATGCGCTCAATCTTGAAATGTGCGAGCGCCTGGTCGCACAGCTGCGCGATTGGGCGAGCGACGAGGCCGTCGTCGCCGTGATGCTCGAGGGAGCAGGCGAAAAGGGCTTCTGCGCGGGCGGCGATGTGGCCGAAGTCGTCCGACAGGTTCGCGCGGGCGGTCCGCGACGTTTCGTCTATGGCGATGCCTTCTTCGAAGTGGAGTACCAGCTCGATGCGATGATTTATGCCTATCCCAAGCCTGTGATCGCCTGGGTGCAGGGTGTCTGCATGGGCGGAGGCGTGGGCCTCATGGCGGGCGCCAGCCACCGGATCGTATCCGAGGGCCTCAGGCTTGCGATGCCCGAGATTCACATCGGGTTATTTCCCGATGTGGGGGGAGGGTGGTTCCTGAATCGGGTGCCGCACGGTGCGGGCCGAGTCATGGCGCTTGCCGGATTGGTGATCAACGAGTCCGATGCGCTTCACGCCGGTCTGGCGGACTGGTTTGTGCCCCGTGAGATGCAGGCCGAGCTTCGTGCCGCGCTGATCGAAATGGAGTGGTCGGGCGAGCCCTCGCTCGATCGCGTCCGCCTGAGCCGGTTGTGTGCGGCCTTCCATCACAAGGCCAGAGCGGGCTTGCCCGAGTCGCCCCTGCGGCAGTACGCCGATGCCTTGCGTTTCGTCGGGATGCAACCGGATGCGGCCGGGGTGCGTGACGCACTGATCGCCGCTGCGAACGAGGATTCCTGGTTCGAGGCGCCGGCTCAGGCGCTGGTCCGCGGTTCGCCGACGGCTGCGCAGGTGATCTTCGAGTATCTGAGTCGAACCCGCACGATGTCAGTGCGCGAGGTGCTGGCGCTCGATTGCGTGCTCGCCCGGCAATTTCAGCGGCATCCCGATTTCCCTGAAGGGGTTCGTGCGCTCTTGATCGACAAGGACCGAAAACCCGCCTGGGCGATTGGCCGCATCGAGGATGTGCCGCGCGCCGTGGTCGAGGCCCACTTCGTCTGACCCGGGCGCCCGCACGGGACGGCTTTCAAGTGCCTGGTCGCCCGGGGGCCCCGCCCAGCCCGCAAAGTCTGCTCAGTAAATCGACGGTTCGTCGACCGGTGCCCCGAACGAGGTTTCGAGATAGTCGAAATCGCAGCCCTGATTGGCCTGAAGGATATGACGGCTGAACATCCAGCCGTAGCCGCGCTCGAATCGTGGGGCGGGGGGCGTCCAGGCGGCACGCCGTCGCGCAAACTCTGCGTCATCGATGTCGAGGTGAATCGTCCTGGCGGGGACGTCGACATGGATGAGGTCGCCGGTCTTGACCAGCGCGAGCGGGCCGCCGATGAAGGCCTCGGGTGCGCAGTGCAGCATGCAGGCACCATAACTCGTGCCACTCATTCTCGCATCCGAGAGGCGGAGCATGTCTCGGACGCCTTGCTTCAGCAACTTGACGGGGATGGGCAGCATGCCCCACTCCGGCATGCCTGGGCCGCCCTGCGGGCCGGCGTTGCGCAAGACCAGGATGTGATCCGCCGTGACATCGAGATCGGGATCGTCGGTCGCCTGTTTCATCGAAGCATAGTCATCGAACACCAGCGCGGGGCCCGTGTGGCGCAGCAGATGGGGCGCGCAGGCGCTGGGTTTGATCACGACGCCGTCAGGCGCAATATTGCCGCGAAGCACGGCGAGCGCCCCTTCGGCGTAGATGGCTCGGTCGAGCGGCCGAATCACATCCTCGTTGTAGACCTCGGCCTCGCGCAGGTTGTCGGCGAGGCTCAGCCCCGTGACGGTCAGTACGCTCGTATCGAGGTGAGCCTCGATACGCTTCATGAGTGCGGGCAGACCGCCCGCGTAATAGAAGTCCTCCATGAGATAGGTCTCGCCGCTCGGACGAATATTGGCAATCACCGGGATCTTCCGGCTCGCCGCGTCGAAATCGTCGAGGGTGATGGGGTGGCCTGCCCGTCGGGACATCGCTACCAGGTGGATGATGGCGTTTGTCGAGCACCCCATCGCCATCGCCACTGCGATGCCATTCAGGAAGTGTGCGCGCGACAGCATCTTCCCTGGGCTGAGATCGTCCCAGACCATCTCCACGATGCGGCGGCCACAAGCCGCACTCATGCGGGGGTGATTGGCATCGGCAGCCGGGATCGATGAGGATCCGGTGAGCGCCAGCCCGATGGCCTCGGTGATCCCCATCATGGTGGCGGCTGTGCCCATGGTCATGCAGGTGCCGTGACTGCGGGCTATGCCTGCCTCCACCTCAGTCCAGTCGGCGTCGCTGATCCGACCGGCACGCCGCTCGTCCCAGTATTTCCAGACGTCGGAGCCCGAGCCCAGGGTGCGCCCTTTCCAGTTGCCGCGAAGCATGGGTCCCGCGGGCAGATACAGGCAGGGCAGCCCGGCCGAAAAAGCACCCATCAGCAGGCCTGGAGTGGTCTTGTCGCAGCCGCCCATCAGGACGGCCCCGTCAACCGGATGGCTGCGGATCAACTCCTCGGTTTCGATTGCGAGCAGGTTTCGATAGAGCATGGTCGTCGGCTTGACGATTGGCTCCGAGAGCGAGATGGCTGGAAGCTCCAGAGGAAAGCCCCCCGCCTGTAGCACGCCGCGCTTCACATCGCCCACGCGTTCGCGAAAGTGGGCGTGGCATTGGTTGACATCGCTCCAGGTGTTGATGATGGCAATGACGGGCTTGCCTCGCCAGTCTTCGGGGCCGTAGCCCATTTGCATGAAACGGGAGCGGTGGCCCATCGAACGGAGATCGTCGGGCGCGAACCAGCGCGCGCTGCGCAGGCTGTCAGGGGGGCGGCGGGAGGGCATCCGGGTCTCCAGGGTGGGGCGCTTGCTGCGATGGTAACCGAATGTGCTGCTGCTGAGCCTCTTGGGTCAGCTCAGACTCGCTGATATGATCCTTTGCCATGATGATGAACGACGTCGATCGTGATCGGATCACGCAGCGCATCGCTGAGCTGCAGGTAGAGCATCGCGATCTCGATGAGATGATCGAGGTGCTCCGGGCTCAGCCGCGCGTTGACGAACTGCAGCTTCGACGGCTGAAGAAGCGCAAGCTTCAGCTGCGGGACGCCATCAGCCAATTGCAGATGCAGACCGTGCCGGATGTCCCGGCCTGAGCGTCCAGGACCCTCCCGCCATGCAAAGTGATCCGATCGCTTTCCTCGAGCGTGTTCGTCTGGCTTTCACGCCGGAGGGGGCGCTGGCCGGGCTGCAGCCCGGCTACATCGAGCGACCGGGGCAGCAGGCGATGGCCGGCGCGGTGGGCCGGACGATCCTGGACGGCGCCGTGCTGGTCGCGGAGGCGGGGACCGGTACAGGCAAGACCTACGCCTATCTGGTGCCGGCGCTCCTGTCCGGTGGTACGACTCTGGTCAGCACCGGCACGCGGACGCTGCAGGATCAGCTTTTTCACCGCGATCTGCCTGCGGTCTGTCATGCATTGGGCATCCAGCCCAGGATCGCCTTGTTGAAAGGGCGTGCCAACTACGTATGTCTCTACCACCTGAGGCGCAACCTCGCCGAAGGCCGGTTCGAGCGGCGCGAGGATGTCGCGGTGTTGCGTCGCATCGACCGCTTCGCGCGGGTCTCATCCACAGGTGACCGTGCGCAGGCTCCAGGGATTGCCGAGGAGGCCCCTGCCTGGCTTCGCGCCACGTCCACCCGTGACAATTGTCTGGGTCAGGACTGTCCGGACCTGTCGCAGTGCTTCGTTTTTCGGGCCCGCCAGGCCGCGCAGACCGCTGACGTCGTGGTGGTCAATCACCACCTGTTCTGCGCTGATCTGGCGCTGCGCGACGAGGGGGTCTCGGAGTTGCTGCCCAGCGTTCGGACCCTGATTTTCGATGAGGCCCACCAGCTCCCGGATGTCGCCACGCAGTTTTTCGGTCGTGCCGTATCGTCCCGCCAGCTGAACGATTTTTCGCGTGATCTGGCCAAGGCGGGTCTCTCAGAGGCGGCCGATGCGACCGACTGGCGTGCGCTGAGTCTGGGCCTCGAGGATGAGGTGCGCGGGCTTCGACTCCAGGCCGATGGGATCGGCCGGCGCGACAGCGAGCGGCTCGCCCATGATCCGCCCTTCATGGCGGCGCTGGATGGCTTGAGTGCGAATCTGGCGCGGGTCGTCGAGGTCATTCAGCGATTTGCCGAGCGGGGACGTGAGCTCACTCGACTGGCCGAGCGGGGCGCTGCGCTCTTCCTGCGGCTTGAGCGTTGGCGCTCGGCCGTTGCGGGCGGGACGCCACCCGACGCGGGGCCGGAAGCTCCGCAGGAGGATCTGGGTGAATCGATCCACTGGGCCGAATTCAGCCATATCGGGTTCGTCCTGCACAGAACGCCCCTGTCGCTCGCCGCGACTTTCCGACGCCATGTGGAGGGGTCTCCGCGTGCCTGGGTGTTTGCTTCGGCCACACTCGCAGTGAATGGCCGTTTCGATCACTTCACCGCGACGCTCGGACTGGACAAGGCGCGCTGCGAGCGCTGGGACAGTCCATTTGATTTTCAGCGGCAGTCGCTGATCTGGGTGCCGCGGGAATGCGGAGATCCGTCCGGGCCGGGCTTCCCCCAAAGCGTCGCCGAATTGGCGTGGGTGCTGATCCGGGCCAATCGGGGGCGGGCCTTTCTCCTGTGTACCAGCCTTCGGATGGTCGAGCAGCTCTCCAGCCGACTGGGCCAGGCTTTGAATGCGTTGGCGCCCTCTGATCCTGCCGCCTCGATCGAACTGCTGGTACAGGGTTCGGCCAGCCGATCGGTGCTGCTCGAACGCTTTCGAAGTGCTCGAGCGCCCGTGCTGATCGGCAGTGCGAGCTTCTGGGAAGGCGTGGATGTGGTCGGCGACCAATTGTCGCTGGTGCTGATCGACAAGCTACCTTTCGCGCCCCCTGATGATCCGGTGCTGCGGGCGCGCAGCGATGCGATGCGAAAGGCCGGTGGCGATCCGTTTGGCCAGCTTCAGTTGCCCAGCGCTGCCCTGCTCCTGAAGCAGGGCGTGGGGCGCTTGATCCGATCGGAGCGCGATCGCGGGCTGGTCGTGATGTGCGACGAGCGCCTGCTGAAGCGGTCCTATGGGCGAGTGCTGCTGCGCAGTCTGCCGCCTATGCCCGTCACTCAGGATCGGGGCGAGGCCCTGGGCTGGCTCATGCGTGAGCCAGCCAGAGCCCTACCGGAAGACCTGCCACCAGCGCCTGCCAGCCTGTCCAGCGTCGGCAGTCCGTTCTGAGGGCTGATTGAGCGCGATGATCCTGTCCGTATCGTCGCGCAGGTCTCTCAGTCCGAGGCGGTCGTATGAATCCCGCAGGATTCGCAAGGCTTCCAGCACGGCAGGCGAGGTTTGGTAAGTGGCGATGACTCTTTGAGCCCGGTTGGCAGACGCCACGTAGGCGCCCCGCTTGAAATAGTAACGGGCGACTGCGACTTCACCCGAGGCCATCGAATTACGCAGGTATACCAGGCGGTCTCTCGCGTCAGCGGCGTAGCGGCTGTCGGGGAATCGCGCGATCAGCGTGCCGAACGCTGCAAAGGCCTCACGCGCCGCCTCTAGATCGCGCTCGGCGAGGTCCTGGCCGCCGAGCGTGGCAAGCAGACCCTGCTGCTCGTTGAAGTTGATCAGGCCACGCAGGTAGAGGGCATAGTCCAGCGCGGGGTGATTGGGGTAAAGCTTCTGGAAACGGTCGAGCGCTGCGAGCGCCAGAATGCGCTCTTCATTGCGGTAGTGCGCATAAGCCGACGAGAGGAGCGCCTGCTGCGCCCAGCGGGTAAAGGGGTGGCGGGACTCGAGTTTTTCGAGGAGCTTGATCGCTTCACCCCAGCTGCCTCGGGAAAGCCCGTCGCTCGCCTCCGCATATAATCGGTCAGCTGTCCAGCCAACCGTCATATCCGGGGGATCTGAGCCGCTGCAGCCGGCCAGTGCAAGAGACAGGGCCGCCGCGCTGAGCAGTCGTGCGGCAGTGGAGACAGGGCGCTTCCTCGATTTCATGCAACCGATTATAGCCAAGATGATGCAGTCCGCATTGATCGCTGAGGAGTCCACAGGTATCGAACTCGTTGCCAGCGGTGCTGCGGGCGAACGTTTGGACCGCTTTCTGGCCCAGGCCTTGCCGCAGTATTCCCGCACGCGTCTCCAGCGCTGGATCGAGCTGGGGGCGGTGCGTTGGGACGAGCGCATTCTCGGTCGTCGCCATCGCCTCCTGGGCATCGAGCGTCTGAGCGTCGAGCCGCAGCCACTCGAGGCCGAGCAGGCCTTCGGGCCCGAGCCCGTGGCATTCGAGGTGATGCACGAGGACACTTCGCTCCTGGTAGTCAACAAGCACGCGGGGTTGGTCGTCCATCCCGCGGCGGGCAACTGGCATGGAACTTTGTTGAACGGTTTGCTCGATCGATTCCGCGCGCAGGCTTCGCTGCCGCGCGCGGGTATCGTCCATCGTCTGGATCGGGATACCAGCGGCCTGATGGTGGTGGCGCGCAACGAGCAGGCCATGAGTTCGCTCGGTACGCAGTTGGCCGAACGCAGTATGGGACGTCGCTATCTTGCTCTCGTTCAGGGGCGGGCCGAGTCGAGCGGCTCGATCGATGCGCCGCTCGCGCGTGATCCGTCAAACCGGCTCCGCTTTGCAGTCACTCGAGAAGGCGCAGGCAAGACGGCTCGGACCGATTTCGTCCGGCTGGCTGACGGCCTGATCGACAAGCGGCCGGTCAGCCTCTTGCAATGCAGGCTTCACACGGGCCGCACGCATCAGATTCGGGTTCATCTGCGACACATCGGCCTGCCGATCGTGGGCGATGTGCTGTATGGTGGTCTGGCTGACCCGAGATGTTCCCGCCAGGCGCTCCACGCCTGGCGCTTGGCTTTGGTTCATCCTGCATCCGGCCAGCAACAGGAGTGGCGCGTGCAGCCACCCGCGGACATGCAGGAACTGTTTCGGGCTGCCGGGATCGATCTCACCGCCTGCCTCGATGCGTGGGAATGAGCCCATGAGCGTCCCCTTGCCCTGTCTGGTTCCTGACCATCCGCTCAGTCCAGGCGTCTGCGTGCTCTCGACCCTCAGGCAGGGTGGGGTCAGTGCGGCACCCTTCGGCGCGCAGCCCGAAGCGGGCGGCGGGTTGAATCTGGGCCTTCATTGCGGTGACGCTCTGCAATCCGTCACAGCCAATCGCGCGATCCTCGGGCAGGCGCTACCGGGCCCGCCTCGCTGGCTAGAGCAGGTGCATGGCAGTGACGTGGTCGTGGTTGAGCAGTCAGCAGATCTCAGCTCCGACGCTCGGTCTGCCCCGCCTCGGGCCGACGCTGCCGTGACCCGCCACCGAGGAGAGGTCCTTGCCGTGCTCACCGCCGATTGCCTGCCCGTCGTGCTGGCTGATCGACACGCGCGAGCGATCGGCATCGCGCACGCGGGCTGGCGAGGTCTTGCTGCAGGAGTGCTTGAAAATACCCTGGCGGCGATGCTCCGGCTTTCAGGCGGCGAAGCGGCTGATTGCGTCGCGTGGCTGGGACCGGCGATCGGCCCGGCACATTTCGAGGTAGGTCTGGATGTCCATCGGGCGTTTTGTGCCGACGATCCTGGTGCCGCGTCGGCCTTCCGAGCTTCAAGCAGCCCCGGGAAATGGTGGGCCGACCTGCCCGCGCTGGCTCGTAGGAGGCTACGGGCGGCCGGTGTCACGCAGATTCAAGGCGGCCGGTGGTGCACTTTCGCCGATGCGCACCGTTTCTTTTCCTATCGGCGGGATCGGGTAACGGGCAGGATGGCCACGCTTGCATGGATGAGCTGAGTGGTCTGGGCGTATGGACTCGCCCTATTCATTCCGATCGGCCGAGTCCTTCTGCGCGCCCCCCGCATCCCGTTCGAGTGCTCTTTGCCGACGACGCTTTCGCTCGGGCGTACCCATCAGATAGAGCAGGATCGAGAGCGGCAACAGACCGTAGAACAGAAAGGTCATCACCCCCGCGACCCAACTGGTTTCGGTCAGGGCCATCAACAGGGTAACGTAAAGCCACGCGATTGCAATGATGTACATCAGGCACCCAATGGGCAGAATCGTTGACAAAAGCGCCAAGGGGCGCAGAATGCCTGAATATCAGTCAAATTCGATCTCGTGGGGTTAAGCATGGCCGAGGTGGGGGGTAAGGGGGCGCGCCTGCGCAGTGCCCCCACACGATCGGATGCGCAGCAGCCTGCGCGGCGGGTGCGCAAGGCGCGGCCAAAATCGCCAGCGGCGGTAGCCTCAGGCGAGACGGCCCAATCGGGTGAAACGGCAGCGAGCGGGGCCCAAGCAGGCAGTGCTTCCGGAGCAACCGGGCGTGAACAGAGCGGCCGAAAAAAGGGCGTCCATGACAAGCCGGAGGCGTCATCTGTGGGCCCCGAGACGATTCATGTCGACCCGACCGTTTTCGCCCGCCTGCAGACCGATTATCTGAGTCAGTTGGGGCAGATCTTTTCCTCGACTGCTCCCCCGGTTCCCAAGGACAGACGCTTCTCCGATGATGCCTGGCGCGATACGCCTTTTGCCTGGGGCGCAGCACTTTATTCTCTCAATGCCGACTACCTGCAGAAGATGGCCGAGGCGGTGCAGGGTGACGCCCGCACGCGTGAGCGCATCCGCTTCGCGACCCAGCAATGGGTGGATCTGCTGTCGCCGGCCAACTACCTTCTGACCAACCCTGAGGCGCAGCGCAAGCTCGTCGATACCAAGGGCGAGAGCCTCTGGAGTGGTATCCAGAACATGCTGGGCGATCTGCAGAAGGGGCGGATTTCGCAGACCGATGAGGCCGCATTCGAGGTGGGCCGCAATGTCGCCACCTCGCAGGGTGCCGTCGTCTTTGAAAATGAGCTGATTCAGTTGATCCAGTATTCGCCGACCACCCCCCGAGTCGGCGCACGGCCCCTGCTGATGGTCCCGCCCTGCATCAACAAGTTCTACATTCTCGACCTGCAGCCCGACAATTCCCTGGTGGCGTACGCGGTGGCCCAGGGCAACACGGTCTTCATGGTGTCCTGGCGCAATGTAGGAACCGCGCAAAGCCGTCTCACCTGGGACGACTACATCGAACGGGGCGTCTGGGCGGCGATCCGGGCCGTGCAAGAGGTCAGCCGGCAGCCTACCCTCAATTTGCTTGGCTTCTGCGTGGGGGGCACCCTGGTCGCGTCTGCGCTCGCAGCACTGCACGCCCGCGGCGAGCGACCCGTGGAGTCGCTCACCCTGCTTACTTCCCTGCTCGACTTTTCCGACCCCGGGGTGCTCGGGGTCTTCATCGACGAGTCCTTTGTCGCGTTCAAGGAGGCGACCATCGGCAAGGGCGGCCTGATGCCTGCAAGGGATCTCGCCACGACCTTCAATTTTCTTCGGCCGAACGATCTGGTCTGGAACTACGTCGTCAGCAACTATCTGAAAGGCGAGGCCCCGCCGCCATTTGATCTGCTCTATTGGAACAACGACAGCACCAACCTCCCAGGTCCCATGTACTGCTGGTATCTGCGGCACATGTATCTGCAGAATGAGTTGAGAATCCCCGGCCGCCTGGTTTGCGCGGGCGTGCCCATCGATCTGGGCCGAGTGGATGTGCCGACTTACATCTACGCCTCCCGCGAGGATCACATCGTGCCCTGGCGCACCGCCTACCAGTCCACCAATCTGCTCGGCGGCCCGGTCCGGTTCACGCTGGGGGCGAGCGGGCACATTGCGGGCGTCATCAATCCGGCCCATCGCAACAAGCGAAATTACTGGCAGGCCGAGCAACTCCCAGCCGATGCCGAAGACTGGTTCGAGCACGCCGAGGAAGTGCGGGGCTCCTGGTGGCCCGACTGGTCGGGCTGGCTTGGCGGATTTCAGGGGGAGTTGATCCCCGCCCCCCGCCAGCTCGGATCGCGCACCCATCCGGTGATCGAGCCCGCGCCAGGGCGTTACGTCAAAGAGAAAGCCTCATAATCAAAGCAACCAAGGAGAGCGTCGATGTCTGGCAAGCTGGCATATGTGACTGGGGGAATGGGCGGGATCGGGACGGCGATCTGCCGCCGTTTTCATGACATGGGCTATACGGTCATAGCGGGCTGCGGACCCACCCGGGATTTTTCAAAGTGGCTCGCCGAGCAGAAAGTCCAAGGCTACGATTTTCATGCCTCGGTCGGCAACGTCGCCGACTGGGAGTCGACACGCCTAGCGTTCGAGCGTGTCAAGGCCGAATTCGGCAGTCCGGACGTCCTGGTCAACAACGCGGGTATCACGCGCGATGGTGTGTTCCGCAAGATGTCGCTCGATGACTGGCGGGCGGTGATCGACACCAATCTCAACTCGCTCTTCAATGTGACCAAGCAGGTGATCGAGGGCATGCTCGATAAAGGGTGGGGGCGCATCGTAAACATTTCATCGGTGAATGGCGCAAAGGGGCAGTTCGGCCAGAGCAACTATTCGGCGGCCAAAGCGGGCATGCACGGCTTCACCATGGCGCTCGCCCTGGAGGTGGCTAACAAGGGCGTGACCGTCAACACCGTCTCGCCTGGCTATATCGCCACTGACATGGTGATGGCTGTGCGCGAGGATGTTCGCGAAAAGATCATTCAGCAAATTCCCGTCAGGCGTCTGGGCATGGCCGAAGAGATCGGCTCGATCGTGGGCTGGCTCACGACCGATGACGCGGGTTTCACCACGGGCGCAGAGTTTGCCTGCAATGGTGGTTTGCACATGGGATGATTGGCCTGGGACTTCCGGCCTTCCCATCAGCCGGAAGGTGTGCTGCGCCAGTGCGGTATCCTGATCGGATATCGGTGAAGTCCATTTCGGGGTGTTCGCCGGATCGGTAGATTCCGTGCTGGGCGTTCCCCTTTTCGAGCGCCCCATCTAACAGGGTTTCCCATGGCTACGACGATCAGGCTCATCAAGAAGTACCCGAACCGGCGTCTCTACGATACGCGTACCAGCGCCTACATCACGCTGGCAGACGTGAAGCAGTTCGTGCTCGACCAAGAATCGTTTCAAGTGGTCGATGCCAAGAGTTCGGAGGACCTGACCCGAAGCATCCTGTTGCAGATCATTCTGGAGGAGGAGGCCGCGGGCATGCCGCTCTTCAGTACCGAGATGCTGGCGCAGATCATTCGTTTCTATGGCCATGCGATGCAGGGCATGATGGGCGCGTATCTAGAGAAAACGCTTGAGACCTTTGTTGAGTTGCAGTCTCGGCTGCAGGATCAGTCAAAGACGATCTACGACCCAGGCAGTATGCCTAACGCCGAGCTCTGGGCGCAGTTCCTTTCGATGCAGGCGCCCATGATGCAGGCGATGATGGGGCACTACATCGAGCAGAGTCGCAATCTGTTCCTGCAGATGCAGGATCAGATGAATACACAGACCCGCAACATGTTTCAGAATTTCAACTTTCCCGGTTCGACGCCGGACCGTAAATGACCGAACTCCGCCGCACGACCCGTTCCCGCGCGCCGCGCAAGGCCCGGCCCGCACAGACCCCCAGCGTTGGCTTCGTTTCACTAGGCTGTCCCAAGGCCCTGGTCGATTCCGAGCGCATTCTCAGTCAGCTTCGTGCCGAGGGCTATCAGGTCTCGGGTGATTACGAGGGCGCCGACCTGGTGATCGTCAATACCTGCGGCTTCATCGATGAGGCCGTGCAGGAGTCGCTCGATGCGATCGGTGAGGCGCTCGCCGAAAACGGCCGGGTGATCGTCACCGGCTGCCTGGGCGCGCGCAGCGCCGGCGATGGCAGCAACCTGGTGATGAAGACTCATCCCTCGGTCATGGCGGTGACCGGGCCCCATGCAACCGACGAGGTCCTGGGGCATGTTCATCAGGCGCTCCCCAGGCCCCATGACCCTTTTGTCGACTTGCTGCCCCCGGGTGGGATCAAGCTCACGCCCCGGCATTACGCCTACCTGAAGATTTCTGAGGGTTGCAATCATCGCTGCAGCTTCTGCATCATTCCGTCGATGCGGGGTGATCTGGTCAGCCGTCCCATCGGCGACGTGCTTCGAGAGGCTCAGGCGCTATTTTCCGCAGGGGTCAAGGAACTGCTTGTGGTGTCTCAGGACACCAGCGCCTACGGTGTGGATGTCCGCTACCGGAGCGGTTTCGTCGACGGGCGCCCGGTTCGCACCCGGCTGCTCGAGTTGGCAAAAGAGTTGGGCGCGCTGGCGCGTGCGCACGGCGCCTGGGTGCGGATGCATTACGTCTATCCGTATCCGCACGTCGACGATCTCCTGCCGCTGATGGCCGAGCACCATGTGCTTCCTTACCTCGATGTGCCCTTCCAGCACGCCCACCCGCGTGTCCTGAAATTGATGAAGCGGCCGGCGAGTGGCGAGCGCAATATAGAGCGGGTGAGGGCCTGGCGCGCGATTTGCCCTGAGGTGACGATACGCAGCACCTTCATTGCCGGTTTTCCGGGCGAAACCGAAGATGAGTTCGAGTACTTGCTCGACTTTCTTCAGGAAGCCGAGCTCGATCGGGTGGGCTGCTTTGCCTATTCCCCGGTCGAGGGCGCCACGGCCAATGGGCTGCCGTATCCTGTGCCCGACGAGCTTCGAGCTGAGCGCCGCGAGCGTCTGATGGCCCTTCAGAGCGATATCTCCAGGCGCAGGCTCGAGCGCTATCGAGGCCAGACCCTGCACGTGCTCGTTGACGGCATCGAGGAAGGCGAGGACGGAGCGTATGCGGTGGGCCGTAGCCAGATGGATGCGCCCGAGATCGACGGCGTGGTGCGGTTTGGGGGGTCTGGCCGTCTGCCGATTGGCGATTTCGTTCAGGTGCTGATCACCGACAGCGACGATCACGATCTGTTGGGTGAGCGCGTCGATCCGGCCTGAGCAGTCCTTGCTGCAGGACGCTACCGAGGAGAGGCCGTCGCGGCGGGTCTGTGCTTGAAGAGCCGCAGCACCGCGTCGAGGCCGCAGTGGTTGATGGCGTGGCGCGTCGCGCTGCGCACGCTGGGTTTGGCCTTGTAGGCGACCGATATCCCGGCGGCAGCCATCATCAGGAGATCGTTCGCGCCGTCCCCGACCGCGATTGACTGGGCAGGCGAGCAGCCGATGCGTATGCAGGTCTCCATAAGCGTGCGCCGTTTGACTTCGGCGTTCACGATTTCGCCCAGCAGCCGACCGGTCAGCCGACCGTCGCGCACTTCGAGTACGTTTGCACGGCAAAAATCGATGCCCAGGCGAGCGCACAAGCGGTCCGTGAACCAGGTGAATCCGCCCGAGACCAGCAGCAGCCTGAGCCCAGCCGCCTTGAGCGACTCGAGGAGGTGTTCTGCGCCAGGCGAGAGCTGCAGACGCTCATTCCAGACGCGCTCGAGCGCGCTTTCGGGCAGCCCTTCGAGTAGCGCCACCCGTCGCCTGAGGCTGGCGTCATAATCACTCAGCTCGCCGCGCATGGCGGCTTCGGTGATGGCTGCGACCTCGGCCTTGCAGCCGGCAAAGTCGGCCAGCTCGTCCACGCACTCAATGGTGATCAGCGTCGAGTCCATGTCAAACGCGGCGAGCCGGTAGTCCGCGAGTTGCTGGCTGGGCTCGATCCACTCGGCGTCCACGCCCGCGTCGTGTTCGATGGTATCGATCACTGCAGGGTCGATGGGCATGTCCCGCCAGAATGCAAACACAGCATCCGTTTGATCCGGCGGGCGACCCACCCGCCGACTGACGATGGCAATCTGGTCCGGCGAAAGCGTCGGGTGCTGGATCAGGAGTTCAGGCACGCGCGCGCTCGACCTGAGGCGACTGCAGGGCGCCAATGATCTCGCGCAGCAGGCGCAGCCGGGCATCGAGATCGGGTGTTTGCACGGTGAAACGTATGCGGTCGGGGCCACTCATCCGGGCGTCCTTGCGCCGCTGGATCAGCGCAATGATGCGCGCGGGATCGATGGGCGGCTTCGGCACGAAGCTGATGACAATGGCTTCAGCCGCCGCATCGATTCGGGCGATGCCGATTGCCGAGCCCATGAGACGAAGCCGATGCGTTTCGAGCAGGGCGCGAGCGGGCTCGGGAAGCCGACCGAAGCGATCGATCAGCTCCTCCTGGAGAGCACGGAGTTCGTCCTGCGATCGGGCGCTCGCCAGCCGCTTGTAGAGGCTTAGCCTCTCGTGAACGTCATGGCAATAATCGGCGGGCAGCAGCGCCGGCACCTGGAGCTTGATTTCGGTGGTTGCGCCCAGTGGCGTCGTCAGGTCGGGCTCGCGGCCGTCCTTGAGCGCCCGGACCGCTTCGTTCAACATGTCGGCATAGAGCGCGAAACCAACTTCCTGTATGTCGCCTGACTGGGAATCCCCCAGGACTTCGCCTGCGCCGCGGATCTCGAGGTCGTGCATGGCCAGGTAGAAGCCCGAACCGAGTTCCTCCATCGCCTGAATCGCATCGAGCCGTTTCTTCGCATCGCGGGTGATTACAGACTCGTCGGGGATCAGCAGGTAGGCGTACGCCTGGTGGTGCGAGCGGCCGACCCGGCCTCGCAATTGATGCAGCTGCGCGAGACCAAAACGGTCAGCGCGGTGGATCACGATGGTGTTGGCAGTCGGGACGTCGATACCGGTCTCGATGATCGTTGTACAGAGCAGCACGTTGAAGCGCTGCTGGTGAAAATCACGCATCACGCGTTCGAGTTCGCGCTCGGGCATCTGACCGTGGGCGATCGCGATGCGCGCCTCCGGCAACAATTCCTCCAGCCTCGCTCGCCGATTCTCGATGGTGTCGACTTCGTTGTGCAGGAAGTAAGCCTGCCCACCGCGCTTCAATTCGCGCAACAGGGCCTCGCGGATCGTGGCGGCCGCCTCCTTGCGTACGAAAGTGCGGATCGCCAAGCGCTTTTGCGGTGCCGTGGCGATCACCGAGAAATCGCGGATGCCCTCGAGACTCATGGCAAGCGTGCGCGGAATCGGTGTGGCCGTGAGCGTGAGCACGTCGACCTCGGCGCGCAAGGCCTTCAGCGCCTCCTTCTGCTTGACGCCAAAGCGATGCTCTTCGTCGATGATCACCAGACCCAGACGCGCAAATTTCATCTCTTGTGAGAGGATCTTGTGGGTACCGATCACGATGTCGATGCTGCCCGCCTTGATCTGCTCGATCGCCTCCCGCGTTTCGCGAGCCGAACGGAAGCGAGAGAGCTCCGCCAGGCGCACCGGGAAATCGGCAAAGCGATCCGAAAACGTTCGGAAATGCTGTTCGGCCAGCAGCGTGGTGGGGCACAGCACGGCCACCTGCATGCCATCGGCGACGGCAAGAAATGCCGCGCGCAGCGCCACCTCGGTCTTGCCGAAACCCACGTCTCCGCAGACCAGTCGGTCCATCGGTTTCGAGGAGATCATGTCCTGGATCACCGCATGGATGGCGGCCAGCTGATCTGCGGTTTCTTCAAAGCCAAAGCCTTCGGCAAAGGCCTCGTAATCCCGCGCGTTGAATCCGAACCGGTGGCCGGTGCGTGCGGCTCGCCGCGCGTACAGATTGAGCAGTTCGGCGGCCGCATCGCGCGCGTGCTGAGCCGCGCGCTTGCGCGCCTTGTCCCACTGCGCGCTTCCCAGCAGATGAAGCGGCGCCTCATCCGGGTTGGAGCCGCTGTAGCGCCCGATCAGGTGGAGCTGATCCACCGGGACGTAGAGCGTGGCCTCATTGGCGTACACCAGGTGCAGAAACTCGGTGGGACCGTCGCCCAGATCGAGAGTCACCAGGCCCTGATAGCGCCCAATGCCGTGCTGATTGTGAACGACCGGATCGCCCAGCGCGAGCTCGGCCAGATCGCGGATCAGGGCATCGACGTCGGTCGCTGATTCGCGACGTCCGCGCCGCCCGCTGCGGGCCGATCCGGCAAACAGCTCAGTCTCGGTGATGACGGATAGCCCGATCGCCGGGACCACAAAGCCCTCGGTCAGCGGACCCACGCCCAGAGCTACCGTCGCCTCGGAATCGACAAATGCGCGCCAGCTCTCGACGCTCGGGCAGGATATTCCCGCCTCGCCCATCATCTGGGAGATCGTCTCGCGACGCCCTGGAGAGTCAGCGAGGATCAGCACCCGCTCGCCCGAAGTCCGCTCATCAAGAAATTTCTGCAGCAAGCCCAGGGTGTGCTCGGCGCGTCGGTTGACTGCAAGCCGGGGCAGGGGCGTGCCGAATGGCGCATGGGCGCTTTCGCGACCCGTCAGGGCCCATCGTCCCCGCTGTCTGGCCTCGGTGAAAAACGCCTCGACGTCGATGAAGAGCTCCGCAGGCGAGAGCAGCGGTCGCTCGATATCGTGCGCAAGGAAACGATGCCGCTGCGCGATGTCCTGGGCAAAGGTCTGCCCGGACTGGTCCACGTCACCGTGGGTGAGGATCCGGGCCTGCGAGGGCAGATAGTCGAAGATCGTCGCCATCTGCACGTGGAAGAGCGGTATCCAGTACTCGATCCCGGGGGGAGAGAGTCCGTTACCGACGTCGCGATAGATGGAGCTGCGCGAAGGGTCGCCCTCGAATCGCTCGCGCCAGCGCGCGCGAAACTGGTTGCGCGCGGCCTCGTCACTCGGGAATTCCCGCCCGGGAAGCAGCCGGATCTCGCTCGTTGGATAGAGACTGCGCTGCGTGTCGGGGTCGAAGGTGCGGATCGACTCGAGCTCGTCGCCAAAGAGATCAAGCCGAAAGGGCAGGTGCGCGCCCATCGGGAACAAGTCGACCAGCCCGCCACGAATGCAGTATTCCCCAGGATGCACGACTTGCTCGACATGGTCATAGCCGGCCGCGACCAGCTGCGCCCGCAGGGCGGCCTCGTCAATGCGCTGACCCTTGGTGAAACTGAAGCTGCGCGAGGCGACGAAGCTGGCCGGCGCGAGACGATGCAGTGCGGTCGTCGCCGAGGTGAACAGCAGGTCGACTTCGGATCGCTGCAAGGCGTATAGGGTGGCCAGGCGCTCGGAAATCAGGTCGTCGTGTGGCGAGAAGTGATCCCAGGGCAGGGTTTCCCAGTCGGGCAGCAGACGGGCACGAAGGCTCGGGTCGAGCCAGGCAACTTCGTCGTGGAGTCGCTGGGCATCGGTTGCGGCCGCCGTCACCACGATCAGCATGCCCCGCGCGTCGCGCTCGCGTGAAGCAAGAGCGGCGAGCAGGACCGAGTCGGAGGCACCCGAACAGCTCGGCAGGGTCGTGACCGCGCCAGCCGATGGCGCGCGAAAGGCAGCGATCAGTTCTGCAAGGCGGGAGGACGGCGAAGTAGAGGTCGGATTCAAGATTAGAATTTTAACTTTTCCCTGAGCGAGTGATGCATTCAATAACGCCCCGTTCCTGGGCTTTGGTTCCGGCTGGCGGCACGGGAAGCCGGGTCGGGGCAGGGCGCCCCAAGCAATATCTGAGAATCGCCGGTAAATCGATGATCGAGCACACGGTCACCAGGCTGCTCGAAGCCACCTGGATCGAGCAAGTGCTGGTCGTCTGCGCGCCGGGTGACACGGCTGCGCGCGAATTGTTTGCGGCTCAGTCGCGCGTGGCAATCGTCGATCGAGGCGGTCCCACCCGCCGGGACAGCGTGCTCGGCGGTCTCCAGTGGCTGATGGACCAGGGGCTGGGCGCGAGCGATGACTGGGTCCTGGTGCATGATGCGGCGCGTCCCGGGCTCGATGCGGGCGACCTCGGTCTGCTCCGAGGGGCGCTGCAGGGCCGCCATGATGATCCCACGCCAGATTGCGTCTTGCTCGCCACGCGGGTTGCTGACACTGTCAGGCGGGCCCGCCCCGGGACCGACATCGCAGCGGCAACGATTGACCGCACGGATCTCTGGCTGGCTCAAACGCCTCAGGCGGCCAGGCTGGGCCGGCTCATTCAAGCCTTGGCGATTTCGCCGCAGGCGACCGACGAAGCTTCGGCGATCGAGGCAGCCGGCGGCACCGTCAGGCTGATCGAGGCTTCGGGCAGTAATTTCAAGGTGACCACTCCAGATGATCTGGAGCGGATGCGGGCAAGACTGGGAGCGCAAACGATGACAATGCGGATCGGGCAGGGTTTTGATGTTCATGCGCTGGTGCCTGGGCGCCCGCTCATTCTCGGAGGGGTGCGGGTCGAGCACAGCCAGGGGCTGTTGGGCCACTCGGATGCGGATGTGCTCGCGCATGCGGTAACCGATGCGGTGCTGGGCGCGGCAGGTCTGGGCGACATTGGTCGACACTTCCCCGATACCGACGCGCGACTTGCCGGGGCCGACAGCATGGTGCTGCTTGCCGAAGCCGCCCGTCGTATTCGCGCTCAGGGTTATCGGATCGTCAATGTCGACAGCACCGTCGTTTGCCAGGCGCCGAAACTCGCCCTCCATCTGCCCGCCATGGGAGATCGGCTGGCACAGGCGCTTGGGGTCGAGCCCGGTTGTGTGAACGTCAAGGCCAAGACCACCGAACGCCTGGGCTTCGAAGGTCGAGGGGAGGGGATTTCCGCTCAGGCTGTCGCATTGATCGCAGTCGACTGAGCGGGTGTTCGCAGGCGAGCCGATCGCGAGTCGAGCGAAAATCGCCCAGATCCTCAGGCGAGATCGCCGCTCAGCGCCGTGCGCACTGCGTTGGGCACGGGTGCGCACTCGGCTCGGTAGTTGGCGTGATCGACGCCGATCGAAAGCGACACGCCGTATTTCAGCGCGGCCGCCATTTCCTCGGTCAGTTCAAATCGCAGGAAATGCACCGACGAGGTTTTCTGTTCGTTCTCGCGGTCCAGGTCTTCGTCGGCGATTGCGTACACGCGCGGAGAGCCTTCGACCTGTGTCCAGACGCGATCCTCGATCCCGATGAGTTTGGCGAGCTCGTCCTTTCTCTCGGACGCATCCTCGTACTCGATCAGCATCGTCGCCTTGAAGTTGCGCCCGTCCGGAATCAGCGGGTTGTAGGCTTCGAGCTCGCTGATGATCCCGTCTTCCTCGAAGATCTTCTCGATGCGAAGCATCTCCTGAATCTGATAGCGAACGGTCATCTCGTCCTCGAACAGCAGCGTGACGTGTTCTCCGAGGTGGACCTTCCGGTGTTTCTTGTGCTCGATGACTTGTTTGCGGAATTCCGGCCTTGCACGTGCATAGGCTTCGAGTGTCATCAGCGAGTCACGGGTCACATGGGGCATGGTGGGCGCTCCGAAGACTGTTGTAGGGAGGGGAAGGGAAATTCGGCCGGCGGTCAGGCGAGACCGTAGGCCATACGGACCAGGGTGATCGGGTGAGCGAGCTTGTCGTCCACGGTCTTGCCCGCCTCGACCATGCCCTGCTCGATGTGGTGCCCGGCGAGCTGGCAGTCGGATGCGATCCAGCGCGGTTCACCGTTCGGGTGTTCGGACATCTGACGAACGACCGGTCGGGCGATCTTCATCGCGATCTCATGGAACTCTTTCTTGACGCCCCAGGTGCCGGCGTGCCCGGAGCAGCGCTCGATCGTGTGCACCGAGGTGCCGGGCACCATCTGCAGGACTTCGCGCGTCTTTTGTCCGACGTTTTGCACGCGAAGGTGGCAGGCGATGTGATAGGAAACGTTACCGAGCTCGGCCTTGAAATCGGTTTTCAGCATGCCATCGCGGGCGCGGGCGACCATGTACTCAAACGGATCGAACATCGCCCGCTTGATCGCCTGAACGTCCTCGTCTTTGGGGAACATCAGCGGGAGTTCCTGCTTGAACATCAGTCCACAGGAGGGAATCGGCGCGAGGATGGCATAGCCTTCCTGGGCGAGGCGTGCCAATTCCGGGACATTTATGTCCTTGAGCGCGCGCACGCCCTCGAGATCCCCGAGTTCCAGCTTGGGCATGCCGCAGCAGGCTTCTTTCGCATGCAGCACATAGGGGATCTCGTTGTGGTCGAGCACCTTGAGCAGGTCGTGACCGATGCCGGGCTCGTTGTAGTTGACATAACAGGTGCTGTAGACCACCACCTTGCCCGGGGTCCGCTCGCCATCCCGAACCGCCCAAGGCTTGGAACTGGGGGCGTTCTTCCGGAAAGTCTTGCTGGTGAACTCGGGTAACCACGCTTTTTGGTGGACGCCAAGCTGGCTCTCGAGTGCCTTTCGGGCTGTATTGTTGTGATTCAGGGCATTGACCGCTCCGACGATCACAGGGATTCCGGCCAGCTTGCCGTTCCGGTCTGTGGACGCGAGTTGGACATCACGGAATCGGGTCGACGTGCCCGCCTTGAACTGGATCGCCTTGCCGCGCAGCATCAGGTGCGGAAAGTCCAGATTCCAGGGGTGCGGGGGGACGTACGGGCATTTGGTCAGGTAGCAGACGTCGCACAGATAGCACTGATCGACGACCTTCCAGTAATCCTTGCGGTCAACGCCATCGACTTCGAAGGTGCTGCTTTCGTCGACGAGGTCGAAGAGGGTGGGAAATGCATTGCAGAGGCTCACGCAACGCCGGCATCCGTGACAGATGTCGAAGACACGCTCCATCTCATCGAGCGCAGATTTCTCGTCGTAGAACTCGGGGTTGAGCCAGTCCAGGGGGTGCCGGGTGGGGGCCTCCAGCGATCCTTCTCTGACGGTCATCGTGAATCTCCGCTACTGAATCGAAATGGGGCGGCGCAAATCGACCTGACATGCCGATACGGCCTGCAATGAGCAGGGGGAGCCGCAGCTCCCCCGTCGATGCACCCGGCGCCTCGTGGGCGCCGACTGCATCAGGCTTTCAGATTCTCAGACCGTTGTTCAAGCAGCGAGTGCTTCCAGAGCCTTGGCGAACTTGTTGGCATGCGAGCGCTCGGCCTTGGCCAGCGTCTCGAACCAATCGGCGATTTCGTCGAAACCCTCATCGCGCGCCGACTTGGCCATGCCGGGGTACATGTCGGTGTACTCGTGGGTTTCACCCGCAACGGCAGCCTTCAGGTTGTCCGCAGACGAACCGATCGGCAGATCGGTCGCGGGGTCACCCACCTGAGCCAGATAGTCCAGGTGACCGTGCGCGTGGCCGGTCTCGCCTTCGGCGGTGGAGCGGAACAGCGTTGCGACTTCGGGGTGGCCTTCGACATCAGCCTTGTTTGCGAAATAAAGATAGCGACGGTTGGCCTGGCTCTCGCCCGCGAACGCATCCTTGAGATTCTGGTGGGTCTTCGTGCCTTTGAGACTGGGCATGTCACACTCCTGGGTTGTTACGCAATTAAACGGCTGTAGATGTGTCGGCAAACCTCAGGGACCCGTAGAACAGGCTGAGACTTGACGAACGAACCGCAGTGTATCAGCGCTCCGATAACCCGAGCCAATTGACATTACAAATCTGATTGATTGTCATGGCCTATCGTCAAGTTTTAACTTGAGTCGTTTTCACCCCCGGTACCCAGTGGCCCGGTGAGCGATTCATCGGGTGTCGGGCAGTTCGACGCTGACCCGCAGGCCGCCCTGCTTGCTGGACTCGAGTTGGACATCACCATCATAGCGACGGGCGATTCGCGAGACGATGGCCAGCCCCAGACCGCTACCTGCCCCCTGTTGACCGTGATCGGTGCGCGCAGCATCCAGTCTGCCGAATGGCCTGAGTGCGCAGGCGTGCAGTTCGGGAGCGATGCCAGGACCATTGTCTTCGACAACGAGATGAATGCCGCGCTGGGATGAACTGAGCCCCATTCGGATGTGCACCCTCCCGTCTGGACCGACCGCGTGTCGTAGCGAATTTTCGATCAGGTTGGCTCCGACCCGCCGCAGATCGACCGGGTCACCGCGCCATCTGAGGCTGTCGGGCAGGTCGGCGACGATTGTGGCCACCCCGTCGCCGCTCGCGCCCGAGCGATACCGGTCCACAAGTCCCCGAAGCTCAGCTGCAGCATCGACCTCGACGCCGCGCGCGGGCTCTCCGAGTCTGGCGTACTCGACGAATTGACCGACGATCGCATCGATCCTCTCGATGTCGTCGACCATCGCCTGTTGGGTTGCGTCGCTCAGTCCGGCCATCTCCACTTCGAGCCGAAGCCGGGTCAGGGGGCTGCGCAAATCATGCGAGATCCCAGCGAGGGCGACCGAGCGATCCTCTTCGATCGCGGCGAGATCCGCGCGCATCCGGTTGAAGTTGCGGCGCACGGCGGCGAGCCTTGGCGGGCCATCCTCAGGCAGGGCGTGAACCTTCTCTCCCCTTCCCAGGCGATTGAGGGCAAGTGCGATCGCGGCAAGCGGTCGGTCGGCATGCCAGGACAGTACGAAGGCGCCGATCAGCGACAGGAGTCCGGTGACCCAGACAATCGTCGTCAATCGAGGTCCGAATTGCCGCTCGAGACGCTCGTAGGGCAGCACCAGCCAGTACGCGTCGCCCGAGAGCGAAAAGCTGACCCACAGACCGGACTCGTCGTTGACCTGTCGAGCCACGCGGGTGTCCTCGTCAAGCAGTTGCTGAAGTCGGGCCTCGAGGGCCAGGAGTTGCTCGGGCAGCGGGCCAGGCCCGATTCGATCGGATGGCTCCAGTGGCAGAACACGAAGCCCTTCTTCCTCGGCGAGCTGCTCCAGCAGGGGCAGGCGTCTTGCCGGCGTGGATCCCAATAGCGCCGAACGAGTCAGGTTGACGATCGAGGTGATTTCCCAGGCGAGGCGTTGCTCGGGTGGGGCCGGGTCGAGCAGTCGATAGGATGCCAGGATCGCCAAGACGCTCGCGATCACCAAGCCGGCGAACAGCAGGAAGGTGCGCCAGAAAAACCCTGCCCGGAGCGTGTCGAGCGCGGCAGCCCACCGGAAACGCCGGTCGGCCAATGTCTGATCAGCGCTCATCGGGGACGAAGACGTAGCCGATCCCCCAGACCGTCTGAATGTAGCGCGGCTGCTGCGGGTCGTCTTCGATGATGCGGCGCAGGCGCGAGACCTGAACGTCCAGACTACGGTCAAATGCACCGTATTCCCTGCCTCGGGCAAGCGTCATCAGCTTGTCGCGTGAAAGCGGCTGCCGGGCGTGCTGGGCCAGCACCTTGAGCACCGAGAACTCACTGGTGGTGAGCGGTACGGGCTCGCCCTCGCGCAGCAACTGGCGCGCCCCGAGTTTCAGAACGAACGGACCGAACTCCAGTGTTTCGCCCTGACCACCGGGCGCGCCCGGCAGGTCGGGTGGCGGGCTGCGGCGCAGTACGGCATGAATCCGCGCGAGCAACTCGCGAGGGTTGAAGGGCTTGGCCAGGTAGTCGTCCGCGCCGACCTCGAGTCCGATGATCCGGTCGATCTCGTCGCCTTTTGCGGTCAGCATGACGACCGGCGTGCGGTCCTGCTGGCCGCGCAGCTTGCGCAACAGAGAGAGGCCATCCTCCCCAGGCAGCATGAGGTCAAGGATGATGAGGTCGAACTGCTCGCGCTGCAGCAGGCGCTGCATCGACGCGCCGTCTGGCGCGAGCGACACCTCGAACTGGTTTTCGCTCAAATAGCGCCGCAGCAGCTCTCTCAGTCTCGGGTCGTCGTCGACGACGAGCAATTTTCGAGTGGTCGAGTTCATGGGGGTGATGATAGCCGGAGCGTCCGCTGCATTGGGGGCTTTCCGGTGGCCCGCTTACCACTCGTAACAGCCTTTACCACCGAATTGGACCCGGTGGCCGCATGAGGCTCTAGAATCCTGTCTCATGAAACGCCTCTTCGCCCGAATCCTGAGTCTGTCAGCGCTTTCGACCGTGCTGAGCCTTGGTCTCGCACCGGTTGCGATTGGCCAGGGGCAGGGCTTGCCGCCCGCTGAGCGGGAACAGTTGCGTCAACAACTGCGCGATGCCCATCGGCAGCGCATGCTCGAGCATCACCCGCTCGCGCCGCCGGCCACCACGCCGGCGGCGCCCTCCCGGAGTGGGCCGCACCTGAACCTCAGTGTGGAAGAGCGTGAGGTGCTTCGTCATCAGTTGAGGGAACAGCGTCGGGCGGCGCGCATGCAGCAGCATTCCCAGCAAAAAGGGCAGCATCCGGCCGAGTCCGTTCAGCATCGGCCCGTCCCGGGCGAAGGTCAGCGTTGAGCTGGCTCCTGGCCTTGTCGGCGTCTTCGGACTGGTGCTCGGTTGCGATCGAGCCGCTCGATCCGGGACCCTCGCCCGACGGATTCGAGTGCTGGTCTCAGTACACCGGCCATGATCAGTCGCATCACATGCTCCGTATGGTTGATGAACTCCTGGCCCGACGGGCGATTGCTCGGGACGCTCTCGGTGCCGTGGCATTCGAGGCCGGGCCGGGCGCATTCACGTCGTTACGCGTCAGTTGTGCGGTCGCGCAGGGCCTGGCCTTCGGGCTGGGCGTGCCCTTGATTCCCGTCGGCTCGCTCGAGGCACTCGCCGTGCAGGGGCTTGGGCGCCCGGCCCCCGGTCGCTACCCTGTCGTCGTTGCGATCGATGCGCGCATGAACGAAGTCTATGCCTGCAGTCTGGTGGTTGAGAGGGACGAGAAGGGTTCGCCTGGAGTGCCCCGCGAAGTCAGCCCTGCTCGCGTCGGTCCGGGCGCGACTCTGGCCGACTGGATCGACGTTGGACGTTTTTCAGACTATGAGGTGCTGACGGTCGGCGAGGTGTTCGAGCATAATCCGGCCCTCGAGGCGTCACTGCATGGCGCCGGGCTCCGTACCCGGCGGGTGCGGAGTGGGCCACGGCCCTTGCGGGCTGAAACGATCGCTTCGCTTGCGCGAGCGCTTCTTTGCAGCGGCGCCCGATGGGATCCGGCCGATGC
>Ga0169931_10002611_pt1 | contig 29205 bp, 31 predicted proteins | sample Kivu_15m_20L_FD_129675 | JGI IMG/M metagenome (GOLD analysis project Ga0169931, IMG submission 129675) | Freshwater microbial communities from Lake Kivu, Western Province, Rwanda to study Microbial Dark Matter (Phase II) - Kivu_15m_20L... | ecosystem: Environmental > Aquatic > Freshwater > Lake...
AAAAAAAAAAAAAGTAAAGAATATTATTAAATTACTAGTGAGGATTATTTTTACTGAGTTTGGATTTACATCTCTGAAAAAACTAAGAACATGAATAATTGTATACTTGTTAAATATTAATATTATTAAAAATAATAATAGATAATCTTTATTTTTATTAAGAAGATTTAAATACTTTTTATTTAACATTAAAAATATTAAATCATATTTTTATTTTTGAAGGACAATATTTTTCTAAAAACGTTTCCTAAAATATTATCTTTAATTAAAATTTTATTAATAAGTGTTTTCTTGCTAAGTTTCCAATTCGAATGAACACCATTTTTCATACAAACTTTGCACAATTGATAGGCGTCTCTTCTTTTTTTTATTTCATTATGTGAAATCTCTAAAAAATTATCTGCCACTAAAAACTCATCACCATAAACTCCACAGCAAATGGGTACAGTTCCATCAACTCTAATGGCTAGTTTATTTTCTTTTCTAAAGCATAAATCATTTTTGTCTGAAGTTTTTTCCTGCTCTTTCCATTTTTTGAATTCAGATACAGGATTAGTTATTAATAAACTAATTAATTTATCATCCTTTTCGGTAATCGGAGGTAGGTCAAAATTTACTTCTTTCTCTATACTTTTATCTTGCATATATAACAACGACATAACTTTTTCTATTGGCATTAATTGTGCCGGATCTGGTTCAAAAGTAAATTTTAATTCTTTACAAAGATCTTTCATCATATCAAAGTCTTTTAAATTATTTTTATATACATGAAATCCAACAATAATTTCTGTATTGACCATCAATTTGTCTTTTAGTAATTTTAATTTGTACATGTTAGATTTAACTTTATTAATATTTCCTCTAGCATGAGTTATTTCATAATTTTTTGAGCTAAAGCCTGATAGGGAAATTTTAAATTGGTATGGGTTTGCCCTAAGAATTGACTCAAAATCAGCATCTACATTCAAGTTACTAGAGATTCTTGGTCTCATTTCTTTTTGATTTATATAATTAATAAAGAAAGGCAAATCAGGATGTAGGGTTGGTTCTCCCCAATCAAATAAAGAAATGACTGGATTATCAACCTCTTTTTCAAATTGAATTTTATCGATAATTTTACAGAATAAATCTTTATCTATCATGTTTTTGGCTACTTGACGTGAATTCATATTCCCGACTGGACAGGATGGACAACGCAGATTGCATGATCCAACGATTTCTAGACTATATTGATATTTTTTGCTCATAAAGATTAACGTGTAAAGAATTTAATTAATTCCAAACTCTATTTCTAATTACGTTTAACTCTCTTTTTTTCTTTAGTACAGTAAAAATTGTTTTATCAATTTTATTTATATTTGGAGCATAAAAAACTACTCTGTCATTTAATAAATCAATAACATTATTTTTTTGATTCTTAATCATAATAGGAAAAATATTATAGTAACTAGCCTCTAAAAGAACCGTTGAGTTAGTTGCTAGAACAACATGAATATTTTCTTTGCTAAATATATCACTTATCAGTTCATTATAAAATATTTTAATATTATTTTTTTGACAAAATAATAAAAGAGAATAGCTTGGAATTTTTTCTTTTCTTAATTTTATAAATAAACAATATTTTTTTTCTAAAAGTTGATTAAAAATTTTAGTAATAAAGTTATCACTTACATTATTTTCTTGGATCAAAATTACATTAATGTTTTTTATAATTAATTTTTTTTTAACAATACCTAAATTTGGGTTTTTAAATATTTGTATCGAAGATTCTTTGTAATTATTGTTTATTTTAATTAATTTTTTCTTAAAATAATCACTCCAAACATAATACTTATCAAACAAAACTTTTTTTAATATTTTTTGAGAAGAAATTTTTTTAGAAAATCTTCCATGCATATAGGTTTCAATAAATATATTAAGTTTTTTACAAATGGGATAAATATTATTTATTACTCTGTAATCATCAATTGTTGTCAGCTTTTTTACATATAAAGACTTTAAAATATGCGACAAAAAATAATTTCTAAAAAATAAATAATTATAAAATATAATATTAGGAATGTTCAAATAAGCTATAAAACAATTCTTCAACCCGTAAACTCTTAACAAATTTAAAGAATTATTTAATTGTATTTTTTCTTTAAAACCTTTTGATCTGGGATCTAAATAATCTTTTTCATATAAATTAAAAATATAATAATTAGCGTGATATATTCTTTTAAATTTTAATCGAAAAAAGGTAATAGCAGAAAGTAAATTAAATACTACTAACTCAAGATAATGAATAAATTTCATAAAAAATTTATTTAATAATAAAACTAGAAATATAATTATTTTTTAAAGAATCTTCTATTTCTCTGGTAGATAAAAATTTATTATTAATAGCTTCTTTAAATATTTTTTTTATAAATTTAATAACATTTAAATCTGGATGCATATAATAACTGCTGTTAACGAGATCTTTTTGATATTTCAAACCAAACAATTTTTTTAATTTATTTGTTACAATCGACTTAAAAGACACATGTCTTTCAAAATCAACTTTTAAAAAAGTTTTCCAGGGCTGAGTTATTCTATTTGTTGTATGCAATAGTATTGTATCTGATAAAATTTTATCATGAGAATTATAAATTTTACTAATTTCTTTAATTTTTACATTTTTATCAAAAGACAGGTTCATTAAATTTTTATAATCAATTTGTCTTTGAAACACTTTATTAATAATAATCTCATAATCCCAAGAAATCTTTGAACAGTCTAAAAGCATCACTTCTGTTCTGGGTGAGTTATTGTAAAACGTGCACATTATATTTGATTCATCATTAAATTCTTCGATTAATTTAATTGGGTTTCTTACAGCAAAAACATCAGGATCAATAATTAAACACTTTCCAGAGTAATTCATAAGCTTTGGAGCAAAAAATCTTAATAAAGTAAAAGACTGCAAATCATCTTTGTATTCAATTAATTTTGAATTTCTTAAATATTTATTACCAATATTATTCTTTAAACAACTAAAATCATCTACATGAAGAATTTCCACATTATTAAAATGAAATTTCAAAAATGAATATTTTGCAACTTTAGCTGCCAAATATTGATATTTATTAGCCTGAATAAAGATTTTCATATCAAGTTAACTCTTTAGATAAATTTTTCTTTAATAATACTAAAATAGAAAATAAAACAGTAAAATGTCTGGAGCTAAGATCTATAGATTCTTTTTGAATTTTATCTCTAATGTCCTTCCATAAAAAAGTCTCTGTATTTTTTTTTGGTATTGTGTCTAAAAATAAAGATTTAAATTTTTTAGAACTATACCATTGTTTAGGAACGCTCCAACCAAGTTTTTTTTTATTCTCTAATATTTTTGGAAACAATTTATCTTTGTACAAATCTCTAATTTTCATTTTATTAATTTTCGAATTAAAATCATCCTCTCCTATTCCTGCTAAAAGATGATATCTAAATTGTTGAGAGGCGAAAGGGGCTCTTAATTCTAATGAATTGGACATAGATAATTTATCTATTGCAACAAAACTTTCATTCGCAAGCCAACTGTACTGATCAAAAATTAATCTTAAAAAATTTACTGATAAATATTTTTCTTCAAAAAAATGAGAATTCTTAAATTGTGAAAATTGTTCATTAATATCTGCGGCTAAATCGTAATTGCATTTTTTTAGCCCTTCCCCTAAAAAATCCTCTGGTGGCTGATATTTTTTATGGTGATTAACTAGGAAATTAATTAATATTTTATTAATATTAATATGCATATTTTTTGACAAAAAGTTAAATATTTTTTCTTTATAGTTAAGGCTAAAATATCTATCATAGCCAATGAATACCTCGTCGCCACCCAACCCACTAATAATAGATCTATATCCCATATTTTTTTGATTCATAAAATTAATATAATAAGCTGGATGATTAAAATTCCTATTTGGCTCTTCAATAATTTCATAGGTCTTAATAAAATTTTCAAAAAAATTATTCTCGGAAATTTCAGTAGTAAAAAATTCTAAACCAAAATGATTTGCTATTTTTTTTGCATCATAATAATCTTGATTAATTATTGAATTAGAATCCGAAAAAAAAGTTGAAAAGATATCAATAGATCTTCCTAAAGACAAAATTTCATAAAGTATAATATTTGAATCAATTCCACCGCTTAAATTTAATGCGATTTTCTTTTTTGATGGTAAATGATCTGCTATGCAGTTCTGAATAATTTCTTTAAGTCCTTGATTTTTCACAACTAAATTATTTTTTTTAATAAAATATGATTTGCTGACTTCCCAATTTTTCAAATCAATTTCAATGATCTGACCAGGTAATAGTTTGTTTATATCTTTATAAAGAGTGGATTTGTTTGCAGTATAACCAAGTTTAATAGCGCTCACTAACCCTTCATAACTAAGATTAATTTTTTTTCCCAATATAGAAATAATTGGCTGTATCTCAGAACAAATTATTAGACTTCTATCTTTGAAATAATAATATAAATTTTTTTGGCCAGCAGCATCTCTTAAAAAATAAATTTTATTATTTATTTTATCATAAATTAATAAACTATACATACCATCAAGAAAATTTATAGATTCAACCCCTTTTCTTACTATCAATTCTGAAATAACTTTTGTGTCTAAATCTGAATGAATTTTTAGATCAAAAAACTTTATTATATTTTTAATATTGTAAATTTGTCCGTTAAAAGCAAAAACATATCTTCCACAAGATGTATGAACAGGTTGTATAGACTCTTCTAAATCTCCTCTTATTTGAAGTAAAGCATGTCCTAAATAAAAAATATCATTTTCATAAAAATTATTTCTATCTGGTCCTCTATGATTAATTTCTTTTAAAGCTTGATGGATTGAAAAATTAAGATTCTTAGAAAAAAAAACTATTCCACACATATTGTAAATATTAAGAAATTTAATTATATAGATAATAAATATTAAATAATATAATTTTTTTACTTATTATTTTTTAAGTAATACTCAATTAACTTTTTAACTATATCAAGTCCACTAATTTTAGGAACGTAGCCAATATCTTGCTTTAATTTATAAATATTAGATCTTGAGCAATAAATTTCTTTTTGTCTAAACAAAGATTTATCTATAATAATATAATTTTTCCAATTAAGTTTAAAAAAACTAAATGCTCTATCCAATAATTCTTTAACTGAAAAAGTTTTACCTGAGGCAACAATAAAATCTTGCGGGGTTTTTTGCAAATACCTCCAAATTATATTGGCATACTCTTCACACCACCCCCAATCTCTGCTAACATTAATGTTTCCAAACTTAAAAAATTTTTTTTTCCCTTTTTTTGACAGTTTATGAGCTTCAATTGCTGAATAACAAATTTTTGGAACAATAAATTCTTTTGGACGCAAATAAGACTCACTATTAAAAATAATACCGTTATAAAGTTTTAATTTATAGATTTTTCTATATTTTTGTACAATTTTGAAAGATTTTAGCTTAGACGCAGCATAGGGGCTTATTGGATTTTTTTTTGAGCTAATTTTTAATTTTTTGCTATTGTTTCCATATATTTCTGAGGAACTTGCATTAAAAAATTTTACATTTAATTTTAGTTTAATTATGCAATTTAAAAATTTTTTGCATCCTAAAAAATTAGAGTCCAGTGTTTCTTTTTTTTTAAAAAATGATTGAAATACAGAACTTTGACCAGCTAAATAAAAAATATAAGAAGGCAATGTCTTTAAAATTTTTTTTTTTATATCTTCTTCTTTTAAAATATTAATTTTAATGAAATTTATTTTTTTTTTAAGTAAACGAAACTTAATAAATTTATTGTTATTAAAACTTCTTGTTGATATATGGACTTTAAATTTATTTTTTAATAAAATTTTAGCAATGTAAAAACCAAATTGTCCTGTTCCTCCTACAATAAGTGCAGTTTTGTTCATTTATTTCATAAATAAGGTTTAAAGATATAATAATTTATAATTACAGTTCTTTATATAAATACAAAATTAGTTTTAATTTATATAAAAATAAAAGATATAAAAATAGGTATTATTAAATATTAAAAAATGAATATTTTTTTTTGCTATCATTTAAATAAATATTCAGGCTGGGGAACTTTTTCCCTTAATTATATAAGTACGTTTGAAAAGAGTAATGCCATTATACTCTGTAATAAGGCAAATATGCAATTAAGATTTAAACAATATGAAGTTTTAAGAGATCCTTTAAAATATTTAAAAAATCCATTCTTAATACTTATTGATTCATTTAAGTTAATTAAAATTATTAAAGAAATTAAAAATAATTCTAAAAAAGAAATATCCGCTCACATTTTAGTTGAGCCTTATGTTTTATTTTTAATAATTTTAAATATATTTTTTAAAAAAAAAATATTTTATTGTATTGGCACTTATTCAAATATTCTCACAAGTTCTTTAAAATTTAAAATAATATTTAGAATAATATCTTCTTATTTTACTCATTTAATCTTTCTAAGTAGCTATAGTAAAAAAATAATTATAAATAAAATACATGTGAAAAAGTCTTGTAAAATTTTAGTTTTAAATCCGATAATAAAATTAACTACTGCTGTTAATTCAAAAAAAAAAAAAAATTTTAATATTGTTTCTGTGGGAGCTATTAAAGAAAGGAAAGGATATCATCATTTAATTGAAGTAATGGACATTCTAATAAATAAGTTTAAGCTTTTTATAGTTTTAAATATTATTGGGGAAGTGAATGAAGGTTTATATTTTGAAAATCTTAAAAATAAAATTAAGAATTATAAACTTGAGAATAATATTTTCTTTACCGGAAAAATTAGTAATCGCAAATTAGACAGCTTTTATAAAAATTGTGATGTGTTAGCATTGCTTTCTAATCGGACTGGACATCATTTTGAAGCCTACGGTATAGTTTATCTTGAAGCTTTGGCCAAAGGAAAGCAAGTAATTATTTCTAAAGACTCTGGTGGTATTGATATTAAAAAAATCGATAAAAGAATTTTTGTGGAAAAACCTAATTCTTACATAAAAATATCTAATTTTATAAAAAATATTTATAATGGTAAAATAATAATAACACCTAACGAAAATATTCAAATTTATAAAAAGAGTTATGAAAAGAGTGTAAAAAATTTTAATAAATTTAAAAATTCATTTTTGTAAAATATATTTTATCTTTCCTTAACTAAAACCATATTTACTTCTGCATTTCTGCCATCAATAGTGATCTGATCAGTTAAAGATAATATTTTAGCCCTATATTTACTTTTTAAATTATCAATTATTTTGTTACATCCAAACTTAGAATTTAGTGAATTTTTGTTATAAAAATCATCAAATATTACTAAGGACTTTTTATGCATCATTTTACTACAAAATAACCAATCATTCTTTATTGTTTTAATAGAATGGCCACCATCTATAAAAATAAAATCTGCTTTTTTTTTATTTTTTTTTAGAAACTTAGGTAAAGTTATATTGGTAAATCCTTTGTATAAATAAATATTGGAATATTTTATTAAATTTTTTTTAATTTTTTTTTGAGTAAAAGGTTTTTTACTAAATTCAGAATCTAATATTTTTTTATCAAGTCCTTCAAATAAATCAAAACCATGATATTCAATTTTTTTATGAAAAATTAATGCAGCTTCAATAAATTGCGATGCTCTAATTCCCTTATAAACTCCTATTTCTACTATAATTTTTGGTTTACATTTTAAAATAATTAATAATAAATGAGCATATCTTTTATAATCACTAAAAAAATATATAGAAATTCTAAATACAGTTTTAAAAAAATAATAAAGAGAACGCATAATTATTTTAATTTATTCCCCATACAATTTTTTCTTTAATTTTTTTATCTTTTTTTCTAAAATCTAGATATTTTCTAGTTCTTTTATCAGAAATGATTAACTTTTCCTGGTTTTTGGTTGCATATGTATTGCTTTTTCTCCAATCTTTTTCAAAAAAGATATTTCCCTCTGAATTTACAATAATAATTTCAAAATTTTTCTTTTTAAAGAAATTAGTCAAACTATTTCTGCCGCTTTCTGTTCTCCAGGTATCAAATTTATTTATATAATTTTTTTTAAACTCATATTTTAAATAATCATTTGCAGATATTAAAAAGCCACTAGTTCTAATATGAGGATTGGGAAACAAAGGAAAAAAAATAAAAGATTTAACAATTCTTAAAAAAAAACTTAAATAATTTTCACTTTTGTTTTTATAAAGACTCATTGAAGAAATGCTTTCGTAAGAGCCAGAGGTGCCAATAAATCTATTAGGCTTATAATTTTTTACTATTAATTTTAGCCAATTATTCACAATTGGATAAGACTGACTGTTTAAAAAAAAAATTAGATACTCTTTGTATTTTTTTGCTACTCTATAATAGCTCATAAAATCAAAGTCATTTTTTTTTTCTTTATCAATAAAATTCGAATATTTAATTTTTCCCAATAATTTTTTATAAAATTTAATCATATAATTATCTAAATTTTTAAAACAAATTAACAACTTATGTTCATACCCAGAAGAAAATTTTTTATAATTGCTAATAAAATCTATAAAAACTTTTTTGCTTACATATGGTGTGCACACATAACAAACTAATATTTTTTTTTTCATTGAATAAAATAATTAAGACTTGCAAATAAGCAGTAAATTATTATTAAAAATATGGTTTTCATTATTTATAGAGTAAAAATAATATTTATGATCAAGTTTAGAAAAATAATTATTAAATTTTTCAATTTCATTCTCATGAATATCTTCAATAAAATAATATCCATCATTAGATAAATAATTAATTGAATTTTCAAAAAGATTTATATTAGCGTCAAAAAAATGGTATCCGTCATCAATAATTACGTTAAAAGAATCTTCATTAATTAAATCGTACATATTTTTTATAGAATCTCGATTCATCTGATCTACAAAAAATGTATTAATTCTATCTTCTTTAAATAAAATACTTGTGTCGATATCCGCTCCAAAAATATTTGCGTTAGGAAAATATTCTCTCCATACCCTTAATGAATTTCCAGGAGTATATTTTCTACCCATATTATGAAAGAATTGATTATTATTGCTACCAACTCCTATCTCTAAGATTTTTCTGAAATTCAATCTTTTTCCAAATAAAATCTGATTATAAATTTCTGAATAATTATGTGGATAATGTTTGAAATAATCCTTGTTAGGTAATCCTCCTTTATCACAAGGAAATTTTACACACAAATCATCTAATAAATTAAATTTAGGTTTATAATCTACTAAATAATAATTAAGACCACTAATTTTAGAAATCTTAAACTTTCTGTTCTTCCTTTTTAAAAAAAACGTTTCTATTTTATTTAACAAATATCTTCTAATAGTTTTAATTACACTAACAAACATAAAACATTTTAATCAAATTAATATTTTTTTTAATTGTTTTTCTATTAATTCTTCAGAGTTATTAAAATTTTTTTTTTGTGCTTCCAAATATTTTTTAAACATCTTATCATTATTTAAAAAAAAATTTATTGAAGAAAATAAACTTTTATAATTTTGAAAAAAATTTATTTTCATGTAATTTTTTTTCCAAATAATATTCGTATCATTTTGCTTTTGCTGTATTAGTAGACCCCCTGATTCTATTATATTTATTGATCTTGGGTACAAAGACAAAGAACCAGATATTGATCCTAAATCTATACAAATGTTACCATTATATAGATTTGAATTCTTACTCAAATCATACTCATTGAACAAAGATGACAATCCATACTTTGACCAGTTGCTACCTCTTAATATAAAATTTTCTTTGTATTTTTTTTTAAGTATTTTAACGATGTTAAACCTTAACAAATGTTTAATGTTCCTGTAATAAAAAAAACATTTTTCTATATCATTATAAAAACTAAATTTTTTCCAAAAATACAATTTATCTATTAAGGTAAAGTTCTTTAAGATGTCACTTTTATTCGAATTCCAAAATTCTAAAACATTTTTATCATCTGTAATTTTAATGTCAGATATATAAATTATTTTTTTTTTCTCATACTCATGATGTTTCTTTATATTTAATGGATAAATTTGAAATAAATTTTCATTATTGTTAAAAATTGACTTCATATTCGCATAATTATTTGTCATATTTCTAAATTTAGGTAAAATTTTAAAATTTGTACCCCCCATCCAAAAATTTATCCCAAATTTACTTTTAATAATTGGATTGCCATCACAAGATATTCCCTTGCCAATTTTCAATAAAATAAATAAATTTCCTAACCAATATAAGTATGGACCTGAAAAATTTATGAATTTATAAATTCCTATTTTTTTAATTTTAATAAAATTATTAAGATGAGATCTTCTGTATCTGGACCTAAAAATAAAAAAAATTTTCACAATCTCTAGTATAAACTTAACAACTTATTAGAATTTAAAAAAATTATAATAAAAGCTTTTTTATAAAATAAAAACAACTATTATAAAAATAGTTTATTCAAATGTTGCAATTTAATTAAAAGATAATATGTCAAAAAAATTTATTTATGTAGCGGAATTATTACTACCCACAAATAACGCCTACTCAATTCATGTTTTAAAAATGTGTGATAATTCAATATATCACAAATACAAATGCAATTTAATTATACCACAGAATAATTGTAAATTTAAATTAATTAAAAAAAATTATAACCTTAGAAATAACTTTAAAATATTTTCACTTTTTAAAAAAATTAATAGATTAAATTTTATTTTAAGAATAATTTTTGGAATATATGCAGCATTCAAAATAAGAAAAGAAAAACCAAATTTAATTATTACAAGAAGTTTTATTACAAGTTTTATTTTATCGCTTATAAAATATCATCACTTCTTAGAAATTCATGGAGATATCAAAAGTTTCACCAGGTTCATATTTTTAAAGCTTAATTTTATAAATTCTAAATTTATCATTAAGAATATATTTATAACCAAAAATCTTGCCCAAAATTACCATTTAAAAAAAAGCAAATATATTATTCTTCCTGACGCTGTCGATAAAAAAGATTTTTCTAAATTTAAATTTAGACCTATTAAAAAAGTTGAAAATTTTTACTATACTGGTAGCTTTTTTAAAGGAAAGGGAATTGAACTTATAATAAAAATCTCTAAAATATTTACAAATAAAAATTTTTACATTTACGGAAACAAAAAGTTTTTGAAAAAAAAAAAGTTACCAAAAAATATTTTTGCTTATAATTATGTAACTTATAATAAAATCCCAAAAATTTTAAATAATGCAGATGTATTGCTAATGCCATATTCTGCAAATGTTTTTTATAATAGCAACGCAAAAGATAATATAGGAAGATTTCATTCACCTCTTAAGATGTTCGATTATCTTGCTTCGGGAAAGTTAATTTTATCAAGCAATCAAAAAGTGCTTAAAGAAATACTCATTGATAAATCTAATTGTATAATAGTTAAAAAAAATAATATAAAATCTTGGATTATAGCAATAAAATACGCGATTAATAATTTACCAAGAATTAATACTATTGCAAAAAATGCACTAAATGATTCAAATAAATTTACCTGGATAAATAGAGTTAAAATTATATCTAATATAAATCTTAATTATGTCAGTAAATAATTTTAAGGAATGTTTTTATTATAAATACTATCGCCAATTTTAATAAATTTTACTCCTTGTTTTTTTGTTAAATACCTCCAAGGATCAATTACAATAGAATCCTTAATAAATGGAAATTTTTCAAATTCTTCATGTTTAGTGCCAATAAAAAAGAGTTGTGGTTCTGTGCTCCAATTATATTTTTTATTATATTTTTCATAATCTCCATCTACAAATGGATCCCATATATTCACTTTTTCTTTCTTTTCCAACAATATGTTTCTCAATAAAATTGCTGGACTTCCCAATGTCAAATTGGATTCTGCTTTAAAGGTTTTTCCTAAAATATTTATTTTTTTGCCTTTAGAATGCTGAATTATAATCTCAGCAAGCCAATCAGTGTGATTTTCTCTCTGCTTCATAATGTGCTCAAACCAATTATGCGAAATATTGTACTTTTGCGAAAGATAACTCATTGCAATATTATCTCTTGGATGACACCCTCCACCATCTCCCATTCCCCCGTCCATATACGCTGTCGAAATAAGTCTTCTGTTAGCAAGTTTTAATGCACTTGTAACATCATCAATATTTGTATTTTCTAGTTTGTGACATAGTTCCATCAGATTATTAACAAAGGCTATCTTTGTTGAAATAAGAGTATTGTAAGATACTTTAATTAGCTCCGCATTTTCGATTGTTGTGTCATAAAATGGAGCATTAGTGATTGTTCTATAAAAAGCTTTTCCTTGTTCAAGCGCATTAGGATCATCCACCCCAAATAAAATAAACTCTGGTTCTAAAAAATCTCTTATAGTAGAACCCATTGCTATAAAAAAAGGGTTGTAACAAAGTTTAATATGTTTACTTAATAAAGGTTTAATCTGAGATCTAATAGTGCCTGGCAAAACAGTTGAAATTATTATTACTACCAAATCTTTTTTATTTTTTTCCACTGACTTAGAAAGACTTTGCATTCCTTGCTTAAGAAAAGAATAATCAAAATCAGCTCTTTCTGATGGAATTCTTGTGATTCCTTCATACATTTCATTATGCGGCGTTTGAATTGGAACGAATATTATATCGCAATTAGCAACCAAGCCATCTAAATCTTGCAATTCTATTTGAGTATTTTTTATATACTTATCGACAAAAATTTCTTTATAACTAATTTTTCTATTTTTTATTTCATTTAAAGTTTTTTGAGAAGTGTCAGTGCCAAAAACTTTGTGACCTTTGCTCTCTGTTGCTAACGCTACTGGTAAACCAAGTTTTCCTAGTCCTAAAAAGCCTATATTCATTTTATTTATATTAATTAAACTATTTTTACATTTAATCAATCTATAAAATATTATAACAACATATTCTTACATACTTAAAATCTGTTAATTATTTTTTTTAATAGATTTTAATTTTTTTCTCTAAAGAAATTTACCTATAATAAAATGATAAGTTTAAAATTTTTTTATAAATGCTATATGTTTTCTTACGACCTCAGAATAGTTTTTGTGACTTTCTAAATTCTTAAAAAAAATCAAATTTCTACAGCTTTTGTTATTGTAATTTAGTTAATGTGATTAAAGAATCTTGGTTAACCAAATTACTAGATTTAAAATTTTTATTTACTACATCTTCTAAAAGAATAATTGAACCTTTTTTTGTAAGTCTTAAGGCATTAATTATATCTACAGTAACATGAGGATTTATATGATTTCCATCAATCCACACAAGATTGTAAAATGTATTTTTAAACTTTAATAATTTAAATGAATTTAAATTTTTAAATATTATATTTTTATTACTTCTTATATTATTATTTCTTATATCCTGAAATAATTTATTATTTCTTACATAACTCTTAAAAAAATGCGACGGATAAGAATTGTCAATTTTAAGATCAATTGTGTGGATTTTCGCTTGTTTAAAAAGATTTGATAGTATTAAAGAATTTTGTCCATCAAAGGTCCCTATTTCTAGGATATTTTTATAATTAGGCTTGAAAACTGATATAGCTGATAAAATTATCTGGTGTTCTTTTTGGTCTTATTGAGAGGCAATCTAATAGTTTTATTAATTTTTTAATCCCCAATAATCCTGATAGCTTATTTTTTTTATAAATTCGATACTGCTTAGTCTTGTAAAATTCAAAATTATAATTTTTTATCTGATATATTTTTTTTATTTTATAACATAAAAAATTTATCATTTATTTATTGATTTCTGAATAAATTTTATAAATTTTTTATTTTTTAATAAGAAAATCTTTTTTGTAGCTTTAAAAGACTTATTTCTGAAATAATTTGATATTAAATCTTCTTTAGTTAAACCATCATCTCTATCAAAACGTCTTTTCCATTTTAGCGTATTACCATTAATTAAAAGCATAGCTGTAAAACCGGCTTTTAGAACTTGTAATGTTAGATCTTTATCACTGTATCCCGCGGATTCTCCTATTTTGCAAAAACTTCGCCACCCCTCTATTTGAGCATATACATTTTTTTTAATAATTAAAGGTCCTACTTTTAACCAAATGCATTTTTTTTTTATTGGATAATTAAAATTTTTAATTCTTTTATAATCAATTGTCGAAAAATCTTTTTCATCAAAAAATCCTCCTCCATTTAATCCTATTATTCCCAACTTAGGATCTTTTTTAAATTCTTTTATACAATCTTTATACCAGTTATTATCTTCGGGCGCTAAATCATCATCTTGTGAAAAAACGATATAATCTGATGCCCTTGATAACAATGATGCATTTCTATAACCTATTGCTTCCCCCCAATCTTTAGAAATCAACATTCTATCGTTTGAAGTCGGAAGAAATTTTGATAATTTATTTAAATTTTTTCCAGAGTCATTTATAATTATAATTTCGACATCTTTTATCTTTTTTAAATTATTAATAGATTTTAATAAAGTTTTTTTACTAGTAAAATAATTGATTATGACAGATGTTTTTGGTGTATAGTTAAAATCAAAATTAAATTTACCGCTTATGGGATAATCATTTTGAGCTTTTTTTTTTAATATTCCAATATTTTTTTTATTGTAAATATATATATAAAAATTTCTTAAACTTCTCTTAAGCCTTTTAATTAAAAAATTAAGAATTTTCATACTATTAAATAATTAATGTGGTATGGTAAATTTATTATAAAGTTGATAAAAGATTATGTTCATTTAAAACATCATGAACATTTCCATCTAATACTAACTTTCCCTCCCTCAGTAATATGGCTCTATTGCAAAGATTAATATTTTTTTCATCATGACTTACAAGATTATAGTTTTATTTACTTGCTTAAGAATATGTGAAACAGCTTCTTTTCTAAATGGCTCGTCTGCTACTGATAAAATTTCATCAAATATTAAGATATCACCATCTAAAAATGCTGAGATTGAAAACGCTAATCTTATTAACATTCCAGTTGAATATCTTTTAACAGGCGTATCTATATAATTTTGAATTTTTGAAAAACTTATTATTTCATCAATTTTTTTTTTTACTATTTTTCTGCTCATTCCTAATATTGCTCCACTTAAGTAAATTTTTAATCTCAATACTTCTAAGTATCTAAACTATTATTATATTCTTTTAAAATTTTATTTGTATCACCAAACATTTTTAATATACCATTTTCTAATAAAATTATTTTATTACAAATGCTAGAAATATGGTCAATATCATGGCTAACTATAATAACTGTTTTTTTTTCTTCCGTCGATCTATTCATAATTTTTTTAAAACATTTTTTTTTAAAACGATCATCAGCAAATGCCAGAACTTCATCTAAAATAAATATATCCCCATCTAAATATGAACTAATAGCAAAAGCTAATTTTATTTGCATGCCGCTTGAATATTTCTTTACTGGTGTGTTAATAAATTTTTTTAATTCTGAAAATTCAATTATTGAAGATAATTTTTTATTAATTTTAGATCTATTCATTCCTAAAATCGCTCCGGAAATTAAGATATTCTCTATTCCTGTTAAATCTGGTTGAAATCCAGCTCCAGCCTCTAAAATACTTGATACTTTGCCTCTGATTTTAACATATCCGTCTGTTGGATATGTTACTCTTGAAATAATTTTTAATAAAGTGGATTTTCCTGAGCCGTTTAAACCTACCAATCCTACTCTATCTCCGGTTAAAATATCTAAAGAAATATTTCTAATTGCATAAATATAATTATTCTTACCAAAAAATGTTAGATGGTTAGTTTGGTTAATGTCATATTTTTTGGTTAAATTTCTAATTTCAATTGAGCAGTCTTGATGCATTGTTAAATTAAATCTGATATTTTTTTATCAATAAAACGAAAATAACACATCCCAACCAATAATAATATAAATATTTGTATAGTATTTAAATATAGAACATTAAAAGAAAAATCATAATCATTAATAAAGATGTATCTAAACAACTCTAAAATACTTGTGGTAGGATTTAAAATTACAAAGTTATAAATAAAACCATTTACAGATTTTATGGAATACAAAACAGGTGACAAAAACATTAACATCTGAAAGATAAATGGAAGACCATAGACAAAATCTCTGTACTTAACTGAAGCTGAAGCAAAAATAACTCCTACAGAAAATGAAAATAATGAAGCCAGTAAAATAACAAATGGTAAAATAAAAATTTTCAAACTTAAATTAATAATTTCATTATTATAATAAAATTTATATAAAAATAATACAATAAGTAACATTACAAAACTAACTATAAAATGAATTAAAGAGATTAATATAGAAACAACAAAAAAAATAATTCTGTTAAAATAAATTTTTGAAATTAATTTTCTGTTTGCTAATAAAACTGACGAACATTTTATAGCGCTATTATAAATAAAATTCCAAATAGTTGTGCTTAGTAAAAAAAAAAGAAATGTTGGAAGACCATTAATTTCTTTAATATTAATATTATTAGTTAAAAATGTAAAAACCAAAGACTGAGCTATTGGCACTAAAATAAAAAATAATGGGCCTAATAAAGTCTGAGCGTAAGCAATTTTAAAATCTTTTTTAAGTAGCTCATATATCAAAAACTTATTATTAAAAATGTCAATAATATAATCTATAAAAAATCTTCCTTCTTTATTGATAATAGTGATATTTTTTGTATTCATAATTTGAATAAAATTATTAAATAATTATAAAATTAAAAGAATATGATTAATATAATAAAAAAATTGTTCATTGGTATTTTAACTATACCGATGATTAGGCGAATTTTAAAAAAAAAACAATTCTATATATTTACTAACTATCCACATAATATGGATGGTCTTGCAACTATACATAACAGTGATTTTAAAAAAGAAAAAGATTTTTTGTTGGCATATAAAGCTATTACCCCCCCCCCCCTAGGAATGCATTGGCGGTTATATATACTTGGTTGGGCCGCTGAGCATGCTACTAGAGTTAATGGAGATTTTGTCGAATGTGGTACTGACCAGGGTTGCACCGCGTCATTTGTAGCAAAATATTTAAAATTTCAAAATATTAAAAAAAATTTTTTTTTAGTAGACACGTTTGCTGGGTTAATAGAATCTAAAATTTCTAAACCTGAAATTACTCTGTGGAAAAGACACGGTGCAGACCCTAGAAATTTATATAATAATAAAAAAAGTGATGCATATAAAATAGTATCTAATAAATTTAGAAACTATAAAAATATAAAAATAATAAAAGGTATAATACCCGAAATATTAAAAAAAATTGATATAAATAAAGTTTGTTATCTACATATCGATCTAAATTGTGCAAAACCGGAAGTTGAAGCACTAAAATTTTTTTATCCTAAACTTTCAAGAAATTCTATTGTTATATTTGATGACTATGGCTGGAAAAATCATATCCATCAAAAAAAATTAATTGATAAATTTTTAAAAATTAAAAAACAAAAAATATTAACACTTCCTACCGGCCAAGGACTAATGATTAAAAATTAATGAGATAAAAGAAAATATTTATTTAAATACAGAAATATATTAGATTTTTATCTGTTCTTTAAAAAAAAATATATTTTTAAAAATTCATTCATAAATTTATTATTTGATATAACTTCATTATAGTTTGTAGAATTTAATTTGCTATTGAAATAAATATCATATCTGCTGATTGGAAAATAAAACTTTACAGGTGAATATGGGTTAGGCAAAAGCATAAAAAATTTTATTAATTTAACTCTTAACTTAAAAAAAAATTTAAAAAAAACGCTGTAATTTCTGTATAAAGCATTAAATTTTAAATTATTTAATCTAATTTTAATAGATGTATGAAAATAATTATAAATTAGCTTATTTTTTACTTTTCTTTTTTTTTTAAATAATGAAGTTAAATATAAAATATTATCCTTAAAATTTAGTATATTTTCTCTTTTTTTAAATACATCCTCCGTATCGTAATAACTAAATTTTGGCACTTTAATTTTAGATGACCATGGATAAGGAACAAAAAGTATATCCCCATAACATAATAAAAAAATAATAAAGTAATAATCATACATATTAAGCGGTCTAAATTTATTTTTTTTTAAAAAAAGAAAAAAAAATCTTTTTACTAAACTTCTACGATGTACAGTCCAGTAACATTCAGGATGATACTTAAATAACAATTCAATTCTTTTTTTTAAATTTAAATTTATGAAACTTTTATTATAAAAATTAAAATTATTTGGTGCATGTGGAAAAAAAATATATTTATAATAAGGATTGGAGATAAATTTAATACCTTGACAACTAGAAAGTGAAGGGTTTTTAACTAGAGTATTATAAATTGCAATAAAACCACTAATATTAATTAATTCATCTTCTCTTACAAAGGCAACATACTTTGAACGAGATATTTTTATTCCATAGTACAATTTTTCCATGTGATTTCTAAATTTCTTTAAAAAAATAATTTTTAGATTTTTGTTTTCCTCTAAAGTAAAAATTTTATCAGTAACTATTATTACTGAAAAATTATTTTTTATAAAATTATTTACATTATACTTAATATAATCAAGTATTTCTTGTCTTCCTGTTGTTGGAATAATAATAGAAATATTATTTCTATATTTTTTTTTTGTCATGAATTTTTAATAAAACTCTTAGTTCATTTATCCAAGTTTTTTTTTTAAAACCTAAATTTTTGTCATCAATATAAATATCAAAACTAGGTTTTCCAAAGATTAACTTATGATAATTTACTCTCCACATTTGTAATTGACTCCTGGTCAATACTAAGTAGTTTTTTTTTATTTTTTTTATATCTCCTTTAAATCTGGACATCCCACGTGCAGTAAAAATAATTATTTTAAAATTATTTTTAAAAAGATAATTAATAAGTTTAATGGCTTGAGAATTTGGTTTTGATTTTTTATAGATTTTTTTTTTATTGGTAAAACAAATTACATTATCAAGATCAAAACAAATAATTCTTTTCTTTTTTTTCATTTTATTTATGCTAATTTATTTATATTTTAGTAAATTACTTTTAAAATTACTTCAGCTCCTTGAAATGAAGGCTTTACTTTAAAAAAAATTTTATTTTTTAAAAAATAAAATATTTTATGTCTACTTATATTTAATAAAACAAATAAAAATCCCCCACCCCCAGCACCCAAGATTTTGCCACCTAAAATATTTTTTTTTTTTAATTTTTTATAAAGTATATTAATTTTATTTGAAGAAATTTTATTGCTTAAATTTTTTTTAAGTTCCCAATTTCTATCCAGAAGATTACCAAAAATTTTAAGATTAAATTTTTTTTTTAAGATTATTCTCTTTCCTTCGATAGAAATTTGATATAATTTTTTTAGTATAGAAACATTTTTACTTATTTTATTATCTTGATCTGACAAAATATTATTCGCCTCTCTATAATTTCCAGTCCATATCAATAAAGAGTTATTTATAATTTTACATATATTTTTATTGTGAATTTTTTGTATTTTAACTTTTTCATTTTTTTTAAATTTTATATAATTTATTCCTCCTATCGCAGTTAAATATTGGTCTTGTTTTCCAATTTTTTTTTTTAATTTTTCTATTTCTATTTTGCAGGCTTCTTGTGCTAATTTGTTATTTGCAATTTTCTCGCCTCTAATTTCATGCAAAGCTTTAAGCAGCCCAACAATGGTTGCGCTCGAAGATCCCAAACCTGAACCTGTTGGTATGTCTGAAATTATAGAGATATAGACGGGAAGTTTAATTGGAAGCATCTTAAAGCATTCCCTTATTAAATTGTTTTTAATCCCAGATATGCATTTTACATTCTCTGTTGATGAGTAATTTAATCTTAATTTCTCTTTATATAAATTATTATGACTTTTTATAGTAACGTAAACAAAACGATTAATTGAACACCCTAAAACTCCACCAGTATATTTATTATAGTATTTTGGAAAATCTGTACCTCCTCCAAAAAAACTTATTCTTAATGGTGTTCTTGTCGTTATAAAAAAATTTTTCATAATATTAAATATTTATACAATATAAATTAAAACTAACTATTATTTAATATTTTATTTAATCCTTCTTTTATAGAATAATGAGGTTGCCAACCTAACTTTTTAATTTTTGAAATATTAGCTACTAAGTAACTTTTTTTTTTATCATTAAATTGAATTTTAGACTTTGAATTTAATTTTTTCTTCAAAAATTTAGCAATAAACATGGGTGAGTAAGATTTTCCATTTCCAACATTAATAATTCCACTGCAATTACAATTTAATATTTTAGATATAGCGTTGACGACATCCTCAACATGTATAAAATCTTTTTTTTCAAATGGATTTTTTAAAAGAATTTTACTATTTTTTTTTAAATTAAATATCAAATAGGGTATCAAACTTTGATTTCTTTGACCCGCTCCATATACATAAAAAATTCTTAACCATACTAAAGGAATTTTAGCCTTAGATAAAAATTTATACAAACGATATTTTGCTACAACAAAATAATTTTTACTTATTATTTTATTAAAAACTTCATTATCATTACATATTCCATTTTTATTACAATATTCAAAGCAACTTCCCGAAACAATTATTCTTTTTATACTTTTTAATTTTAATATTTTTTTGAAAAAATTTTTTTGTTGGTAAAAATTATACATAGAAGTTTTTTTACTAAAATCAGGTATATCTTGCCATGCTAAATGAATAACTAGCTCAGGGCTAAATTTTTTTATTTTTGAGAGATTTTTATCAGAGACATTTAAACTGCTTTTAATAAAACTTAAATTTTTTTTATAATTTCTTCTATATCTAGATAAAGCTAAAATATTATTTCTTTTTTGTAAATTTAAACATAAATATTTTCCTAAAAAACCGGTTGCGCCAGTGATTAAAATATTCATGTAAATGAATATGACTTATAACTGTTATCTTTTTTACTGATAACTTTTGGTACAAAGGGCCATTTTACTGAAAAAAATGAGTCATCATATTTAATGCCTTTGGATTTTTTTGAATTATAAAAATCACTCATGCAATAATATACTAAAGTATTATCTTTTAATGTTAAAAATGCGTTTGCACAACCAGCAGGAACAATTATGGCCTTTTTATTAAAGGAAGATAAATTTATTGAAAACCATTGTGAAAAAGTTTTTGATGTTTTTCTCATGTCTAAAACAACGTTATAGATTTCACCGCTAATACAATTTATGATTTTTTTTTCACCCAATTTTTTAGATTGATAATGAAATCCTCTTAAGGTCCCTCTTTTTTTATTTTCAGAAATATTAGTTTGTTTTATTTCAAAATTTATGCCCATTTCCTTATTTTTTTTTTTACAAAAATACCTTGTAAATGAGCCCCTAAAATCTTTATTAATCTTAGGGGTTATAATAAAGCAACCTTCAATTTTTGTTTTTTTAAATATCATATAATTTTAATTTTTTTGGTAATGGGACTAGTATTTTTCCTTTAAATTTAATTTTTTTTAAAAAATTTACAATTTCAGTTTTAAAATTCCAAGCAAGAATAATAATATTTATTTGAGATTTATTAAATTCTTTAAAAATCTCTATATTCTTGATTATTATATTTGAGCCCGGAGTGTACAAATTTTTTTTTAATTTATTCTTATCTACAATAAAATCTATATGCTGATGATTAATTTGAGAAAAATTTAGTAGAGTCGAACTCCTTGCTGATGCTCCAAATCCTATCAATGTTTTATTTTTTTCTACAAATTTTTTTAGAATAACTTTTTTTAAATTTTTACTATGTTTTTTACTTTTTTTTGCAAAAAGTTTCCAAGGAATAATTGTATTAATTTTATTTTTTTTTTCTATTTCTATATATTTTTCTAATTTTTTCGACATAGGAAAATTATAATTCTTACTAAAATATATTACTAATGACCCCCCACTTATGGGGCTTTCAAACACATCAAAGGCTTTTAGATTGTATTTGAAAAATATATTAGAAATAGTTTTAATCGTAAAATAAAATAAATGCTCATGATAAATAGAATCATAATGTAATTCGTCTAATATAATTTTTGCATAATGAAATTCTATTGCTACTATGCCGGTTTTCGATAACAAAGTTGAAATGCCATCAATAATTGAATGAATATCCTTTACGTGAGGTATTACATTTCTAGCAAATATAACGTCTGCTTTTCCTTCTTTTTTTATTAATTTAAGAGCCGTTTCTTTATTGAAAAATTCTGAAATAGTTACAATTCCATTATTTCTTGATAATTTTGTAATATTTTTTGCAGGATCTACTCCTATGACTTTGTCAGCTGTTTTTAAAAATGGTTTAAGAAAAGTTCCATCGTTACTAGCAATTTCTAAGATAAATCTAATTTTTTTTTTATATTTTTTAATAATATTTTTATAAAAAATTTCAGAGTAATCATTTGCAGTTTTGGAAGTTGACGTAACCCATAAATAATTTCTAAATAAATAAGCTGGATCAACTGTCTCGGATAATTGAACAAGTGAACAATTTATGCAATATAGCAAATTAAGAGGAATTTTATTAATTTTTTTTTTTTTATTATGAAGGCTGTTAGCGGGGGGTTGTTGTCCCAAATCTAAAATATGTCTCAAGGATGCGCTATTACAATTCCTACATTGTTTAATAATCTGGTACATTTTTTAATTTTAATTTAAAATGTGCAAATTTTTTTTTAGATACAACAATCTATTGGTTTTGGTACCTTTAAAATCTTTTTCTGTAAAATTTTTTTTTTTAAAAAATAATAACATCTCTTCAGCTCCTTTTCTTAAGTCCCATTGTGGTTTATAAAAATTTTTAAGCTCATTATTTATTCTGTTAAAACTTACCTTATATGTTCTTGAATCTTTATTATGTTCGTTAGTAAAAATAATTCTACTATTTTCTACAACGGAGCTTATAAATTCAGCTAATTGTTTAACTGTATAATTACCATTTAAAAATCCCACATTAAAAACTCTTCCAGAAATAATTTCGGAGGGCGCCTCCAGACCTGCTATTAAAGAATTGCAAACATCTTTTACATGAACCACAGGTCTCCAGGGAGAACCATCACTTTTAATTTCAATTATTTTTTTAGTATAGGCGCATGATATAAGATTATTAAAAACAATATCACAACGCAGCCTTGGGCTCATGCCAAATACTGTAGAGGGTCTAAATGATATAATATTAAAATTTCTAGAATTAAGTTTTTGAAGCTCAACTTCTGCTTTCCATTTAGTTTTTGCGTATTCCGTGACAGGATTTTTTATACTATTATATTCATCTAATTCTTCTTCTATACTTGAAATGCCATAAATACTTTGTGTGGAAACATTCACAAATCTTCTAATTCCAATTCTTTTTGCAATTTCAGCTAATCTTATTGTTCCACCAAAATTAATTTCTTCCGTTATCTTTGGATTTATTTCTCCCAAGGGATCATTAGATAGAGCAGCAAGATGAATTACAGCTTCACAGGACTCGATGTCTTTTTTCTCTATCTTTCTAATATCCTTAAGTATTTGATTCTTAAGTTTTGTCACTGGTAATAAATTACAATCTTTGAAATACCCAGAATCAAAACCTACTACTTCATAGCCTTTAGCTATTAAATCATCAGTTAAAATTGAGCCAATATAACCTAAATTTCCAGTTACTAAAATTTTCATAATATGTTGCTAGCTGAAATCAATTATAAATGTTTTTTAGGATTAAAAAAATCAACAACAGACAAGAGCCAAATATGATGGGTCATTTCTATAAAATTATAATTTTTTGAGTTTACCCAAAAATTTAAATTTCCTTTCTTCGCTAAAGGATTATTTTTATCAAAACCCGAAAACGTAACGGTATATATACTTTTTGTTCTGGCATATAAACTTGCGTTCAATATATTTTTTGATTTACCGCTACTACTAATTAAAATAAGTATGTCTCCTTTTGAAATATAAAATTCTAAAGCTTTAACTACCCACATCTCATAACCATAGTCATTAGCAAAACATGTAATTAAATTAGGTTCATTAAGAGTTAAGGCTTTTTTTTTGGCAATTTTTATAAGATCGACTGCTACATGATTTGCAATAGAAGCGCTCCCACCATTGCCCACTAAAATAATTTTATTTTTATTACTTAATGTTTTTATTTTTTTTTTTAAAAATAATAACTTATTAATATCGACTAAATTAACTTGATCATTAATTTTATTAAAATAATCTAAAAAAAAATTATTCTTAATATTCATTATATTCATTTTTAAAAAAAATTTTTATTTTTACTTAAAATATTATTTATAATTTCTTTATCATTTGAATTATCCATTGGACTCCATCTTGTAACTCTATAAATTCTTATTTTTTTAGAAGAATTTAATATTCTTGACAAAACGTCTTTTTCCAAAGAATCATTATGAGATTTAATATAATCAAATATACTATAATCAAAAATATAATAACCCGCATTTATATAGGTAAAATAATTTTTTTCATATATTTTATTGACTATTGCATCTTTTTTAAAAATTAATACTCCGTATTCTATTCTGTATTTATAGGTGCTAATAATAAAATTTTTTTTATTTTTCAATCTGAGAGCTTTTAAAGGATTGAAGTTTGCTAAAGAATCTCCATAAGTTAAATAAAAGTTTGTATCTTTTAAAAGATTTTTAACTTTTAGCAATCTTCCTCCAGTAGGTGTATTCTTTCCTGTGTTTATTACATTAATGCTAATATTTAATTTACTTTTTAATTTTTTTGCAAATTTATTTAGAGCAAAATATTTATATCCTCCTAATAAAATAAATTCTTTTACGGATTTACTTAAGTAAATTTTAATAATTCTTTCTAGAATTGAAATCTTATTGACTTTAATAAGTGGTTTTAACGGTCCTGGTTTTCCATTATTAAATCTCGTTGCAAAACCACCGCAAAAAATAACGGCTTTCATTTAAATCTTTCTGGGAATTTTTTTTTGATTTCGCTTAATTTTTGCAATCTATAAAATTTTTTTGACTCAAATATTTTTTTACTAATTTTTAGCAACTTTAAATCCTTTATAAATTTTTTAATTCCTTTATCTAAAGAATATTTTATTAACGCTCTAGGAAATATTCTTTTTAGCTTATTAAAAGAAACTCTATAACTTCTTCTATCAACACCGTCCTTAATTTTTTTGTCTAAAAAAATTTCTTTAATATCAACATTTTTTTTATTAGCAAATTCAACTACTGTATCAGGAAGATATTTTTTGATAATTTTTACAATATCAATCACTTTGCAATTATTTATATTTTGTCCAACATTAAATAAAATTTTTTTATGTTGACTAATATTTACATTCACAAAAAATTCAATTATGCAACAAACATCATCAATATACACATGAGGTCTCCAAGCCAAACCGTTTGAATTTAAAATAATTTTTTTTTTAGTAAACGCCATGCCGCAAAGCATATTAATTACCACATCAAATCTTAATCTTGGAGAAATACCAAAGACGGTTGCTAATCTTAATATTATAGGTTTAAAATTTTTATTTTCTAATTTTATTAAATCTTTCTCAATTTCTAATTTATTTTTAGAATAAAATGTAATTGGATTTGTTTTACTGTTTTCTCTAAACAAAATATTACCATATCCATAAACTGAACAACTGGAGGGAAAAATAAATTTTTTATTTAATGTTTTGCAAATCTTAGCAATTTTAAATGTGTAATCTCTGGTTGGCTTATAAAATTCTTTGGGTTTTAAACGATCAAGAGGATCATTCGAAAAAGCAGCCAATTGAATTACTACATCAAAATTCTTTATATCTTGATTTGTTATTCTTCTCGCATTTTTTTTTTTAATTTTAAAAAATTTAGTACGATAAATGTTGCAGTTTTTAAAATATCCAACATCTATACCTTCTACATAATATTTTTTTTTATTAATTAAGTAATCAGACAACCTACTTCCTAAATAACCCTCGCAACCTATAATTAGTATTTTCTTAGTCATAATATTATAAATTATTTTATTCTTTTCAAAAATCCGTCTCTACAGTTTGTTAATAAGGAATGATAGTTAAAATACTTATCTATTTTAAAATTTTTATTAGAAAGCAAAAATTTCTTAATAGCACTTCTAGCATTATTTTTTTTTGATAAATTAAATTTATAATTTTTTTTAATAAAATTAAGCGTAATAGCGTCTGCATAATTTGGGGTAGTGTCACAAACTACTATATACAAATTTTTTTTTATAAATTTGGAATAAAAATTCAACTCATTCAAAACATGGTCATGCGTATGAACAGAATCTAATATTACAATAATTTTATTAAAATTTTTAGTTATTTTTTCTATTTTTTTTTTTACATTTTTATCTAATGATGAACCCTCTATTGTTATTATATTCTTTATACTATGACTCCTAATTGCATTCTTGGCATGCATCCTAATATCAACATCTATACCTAAAACTTTAGATTTTTTATTATAATAGTTTAATATAGTAGAGTAAAAAATTAAACTTCCGGCTCTAGCTATACCTGTCTCAATTATTAAATCAGGTTTTTTTAAATAAATTAACTCTTGAATAGAAATTAAATCACTTGGATATTGAATAACAGGAATTCCTAACCAGCTAAAATTATATGTATATCTTTTTCGAACGCAAAGATTATTAAGCTGCTGAAAAGCTTTTAAGAATTTAAGATCTCTTTTATAATCAGAAATTCTTTTAATTTTTATTTTTTCGAATGTTTTATCTATGTGCATTTTATATTAAATAATTATACTATTAATAAATATAATAAAATAACCTCATGATAGTCTCAGATTTCATTGCTTTGGAGCTTTCAAAACATTGTAAATATGCCTTTATTGGTCACGGAAGTTCTATAATTAGATTGTTAGATAGTTTAAGAAAAATAAAGAAAATTAAATTAATACCATCTCAAAATGAACAAGGGGCATCATTTGCTGCGGACGCCTACTCAAGAGTTTCAAAGAAAATTGGATTAGTTGTAACAACAAGTGGCCCGGGAACAATTAATGCTTTGCAAGGTTTGGCTTCGTCATACTACGACTCTATTCCAGCTATATATATTTCTGGAGCACCCTCTACAAAATTACTAAGAAATAAAAATTCGAAAATGCGGCAACTTGGATTTCAGGAAATGAATATGACAGATATTACTAAAAGTTTTTGCAAGTACGCTGTTAGAATAAAAAATGCTAATGATATACCCAAGGAAATAAGCAAATGTCTTTTTATCGCAAAAAAAGATAGACCGGGTCCTTGCTTAATAGAGATACCGGAAGATATTCAAAGAAGTAAATTAATAAAACTTAAAAAAAAATTTAAATTTAAAAATAAAAAATTTATTATAAAAAAAAATAAAATTAATAAATTTTTAAATTTAATAAAAAATTCCAAAAAACCATTAGTTTTAGCAGGATCAGGAATAAAAATCTCTGGATGTAAATTACAGCTAAAGCAATTTATAGAAAAATACAAAATTCCTTATTGCTTGTCCTGGGGAGCTTTTGATGTACTAGAAAACAAAAACAAATTAAACATTGGATCAATAGGAGTTTACGCTTCTAGACATGGAAACAAAATTGTTCAAGAATGCGATCTTTTAATAATTTTAGGTTGTAGATTAAATCCAACTCTAACAGGAAATAATCCCAAAAATTTTTCTTCATTTTCGAAAAAAATAAAAATAGATATTGATCCCTACGAATTTAGTAAAGAAAGTAAAATGAAATTTAATCTAAATATAAAGTCAGATCTAAAAATTTTTTTAGACATAATAAATAAAAAAAAAATTAAAATAAATATAGATAAAAAATGGTATGAATTTATAAATAAAAACATTAAAAAATATCCAACAGTTAAAAAAGAATATTATAAGGAAAAAGATTACGTCAACCCCTATGTATTCTTCCGCAAATTCTCAAAATACATACCTCAAAATTCAATAATAATTAACGACACAAGCAATAATTTTGTTTGGTTTTATCAGTCTTTTATAATTAAAAATAAAATAAATATATTTTCTTCATATAATCATTCTCCCATGGGATATTCAGTGTGTGCATCTATTGGAGCTTATTTTGCAGGCAAGAATAAAAAAATATTTTCTATTATTGGAGATGGAGGTATGCAAATGAATATTCAAGAACTTGAAAATATAAAAAACTTTAAAATACCAACTAAAATTATATTAATACAAAATAATATTTTAGGCATGGTTGCGCAGGCAACAGATACTTGGTTTAAAAGTAAGTACGTTGGTTGCGACAAAAAAAGTGGCCTTAGTTTTCCTAATTTTTCTCACGTTTTTAAATCTTATGGAATCAATTCCATAGAAATTTCTAATAATAAAGAAATTGATTTGAAATTAAAAAAATTTGTATTAAGCAAAAAAGCAAAATTATGCATCGTAAAAGTGGATCCGAAAAGCAAAGTAACTCCTAAAGTAAGATTTGGAGGGAATATATCCTCTATGGAATAAAAAATTTTTCAAAAGAATACTCAGCTAACGGCCAGTTTCAATAAAATAACCAAAATCATTAAAAGAGTGATTTTTAATAATTCTATCAAACTCATCTATTGTTAATTGATTTTAGTTATTTTTATAAACGTTTTTTATAAAAATTCGCTTCTATAAAAGGTTTATTAGTAAAAGAAATTTTAGTCTTATATTTAGCTGTTCTTCTACCAAACCATAAATTTTCTTTAGCCCAATTTTAAATATTTCCATTAAAATTTTTTCCATCAATAGAGTAGTGCTTTTCTATAAATTTAATTTTATCATTATAATAAATAACTTCATGGATATTGGTTTCAAAAATTTCAATGTAGGGATAATTTTTAAATGGATCGTGCAATCTTGATTCTTGATACTTAAAAATGTCATTTAAATATTGTATATTAATACTTTTGACTAAAAATATTTATCACGCTCAAAAAAAATATAAATTTCTATTTTTTTTTAAAATTACGAATAATATATAAATAGAATTATAATTAAGTTTTTGAGACTTCAATCGCAGACTGCCTAAAACATTCAAAATAACATTGTAATTTGTATCAAGAAAAATTTTTTCAGTGCATAAATCAAGCCAATTGAGCTA
>Ga0169931_10002612_pt1 | contig 29193 bp, 25 predicted proteins | sample Kivu_15m_20L_FD_129675 | JGI IMG/M metagenome (GOLD analysis project Ga0169931, IMG submission 129675) | Freshwater microbial communities from Lake Kivu, Western Province, Rwanda to study Microbial Dark Matter (Phase II) - Kivu_15m_20L... | ecosystem: Environmental > Aquatic > Freshwater > Lake...
CGTGACCGCGGGCATCCTGTCCTGGGTCGCGACCTTCTGGTCGCTGCCCACCGCCTTCCTCTCGGGTACGGCGGCAGCAGCCGGCATCGCCTGGATCAACTCGGTTGGCAACCTCGGCGGGCACTTCGGCCCCATGCTCATCGGCGAGATCCGCACGGCGACCAACTCGACGGAGGCGGCTTTCTATGCGCTCGCAGCGCTGGCGGTGCTGGGGGTGATCATCACCCTCATGATGCCGCGCACTCGGCCGACCCCGGGCGCCCGCACCATGGCGCCGCACTGAGCGATCTCCAACCGCAGTGATCGAAGGGCGGACGACCCACGGGTCCGACTGCCCTTCTTTTTTCGTGGGGTGGTCGCAACGGGCCAGGCAGAACGCCCGGGGCTGGGGAGTTGCATCCGAAAACAACCAAAATGCATTAAAAAATCGCCTGTCCTGAGACAACGCGTCGCATTCCGCGATACCGGCCTGCCCGATCCCTGGCGAGTGGGTAGAATCTCCCCCAACGATTCCGCCCCCGCCCACGCCCCTACCGGTCAGCGACCCCGTGCGTCGTATTCTGGTCATATCCCTTTCGGTGCTGTTCGCAGCGCTGCTGGTCTTCCTGATCGTCATGACCCAGTCCGTCGACTTCGGGCGTCAGGTCAGGGTCAACGAACAGCTCGCCGCGCTCCGCACCCTGGATGCGAAATGGAACGAGTCCGTGCTCCGTGCGCGCAGCGGGGATCTCGCGGACGAGGACCTGCAGCGCATCGCCCGCGACCAGCTCGGGCGGGCCATCAACGGGCTCAACGCCGAGGCGCGTTCCCTGGACAACCTGGGGCTGGTCGCCGACGTCGCCCGTCTGCATACCCTGTACGACGAGAAGCTCCTGCTGATGGCCGAATACGGACGGGCCACTGCGGTATCCGCCAGTGCCCTTGGACAAGTGCTGCAGACCGTGCCTGCTGCCCAGGCTCAGATCCGCGATCTGCGCGCGGCCAGTTCCGGCGCCATGCAGCAACGCCTGGAAGACTTCCGTCTGCTGCTCGATCGCCTCTCGGCCACCAGCATGGAGTTCTCCGCCGTCTCCGGCGACCGCCTGCGCCAGGAGATCGAGGTGGCCGAGCAGACGCTGCTGTCGGCCATGGAGGTGCTCCCGGGCGCTGTGCGCGACAGCCTGCGGCGCACCGTGGCCACGTTGCGCGCGCTGCGCGAGGCCCAGCCCCGGCGCGATCATGCCTTCTCGCGTCTGTACTACTTTCCCACCGGGCCGCGGACCGACGCCCTGGGCATGCAGTTCGCGCAGAACTTCCAGTCGGGGCTGGAGCAGCGCGAGCTCTACCGTGTCTACCTGATCTTCTACTCGGCGGCGCTGCTGGTGCTGCTGGGCTATGTCGGCTTCCAGCTGTTCCGCAGCTACCGGGTGATCAACCTCGTGAACATGCAGCTCAAGCGGGCCAACGAGAACCTCGAACAGAAGGTGGAGGCGCGCACCCTGGAATTGTCGGATGCCCTGCGGCACCTCAAGGAATCCGAGGCCATGCTGGTGCAGTCCGAAAAGATGTCTTCGCTGGGCCAGATGGTGGCTGGCGTTGCGCACGAGATCAACACGCCGCTCGCCTACGTCAAGTCGAGTCTGGAGTCGGTGCACGGGCAGCTTCCCCAGTTGTCGACCCTGGTGGAACAGGTCGACCGCCTGCTGACCATGCTGCAGACCGGCGAGGCGGGCGAGGAGGAGGTCGCGATGCTGTTCGGGCAGGTCAGCGCCCTGGCGCGTGAACTGCGCGAACACGAGGCGCTGCCCGTGCTCGAGCGTCTCGCCCAGGACGGCTTGCATGGCATCGGCCAGATCGCCGACCTCATCATCAACCTCAAGGACTTCAGCCGCCTGGACCGCACGCGCCTGACGCCCTTCGACCTGCGCGCCGGCCTGGAGAGTACCCTCAAGATCGCGCGCAACCTGGTGAAGACGCGCGAGATCGTGCGGCGCTTCGGCGACATTCCGCTGGTGGCGTGCTCGCCGTCGCAGATCAACCAGGTGTTCCTGAACCTGATCACGAATGCCGCCCAGGCCACGGAGGAGGGTACCGGCACCATCATCCTCACCACCCGACGCTCGGGCGCACGGGAGGTCGCGGTCGACGTCGAGGACAACGGCCGGGGCATTGCCGCCGAGGATCTGCCGCGCATCTTCGATCCCTTCTTCACCACCAAGGAGGTGGGACAGGGCACCGGCCTGGGTCTTTCCATCGCCTACCGGATCGTGCAGGAGCACGGCGGGCGCATCGACGTCGAATCCCGGCCCGGGCAGGGCACGCGCTTCACCGTGACCCTGCCGATCGGGTCTGTCCCGGCCCAGGAGACGTGATGCGACTGCCCGAGGGCATCGGCAAGTACCAGGTGCGTGGCCGTCTGGGCAGTGGCGCGACCGCGGTCGTCTACCAGGCCTATGACCCGGTGATCGAGCGCACGCTGGCCATCAAGGTGGTGGACAAGAACCGTCTCGATCCCCACGAGGCCAAGGCGATCCTGACGCGGTTCCGCGTCGAGGCCCGGGCGGCAGGCCGCCTGCAGCACCCCAACATCGTCGCCGTCTACGATTTCGGCGAGGAGAACGACCTGGTCTATCTGGTGATGGAGTGCGTCTTCGGACGCCCCCTCACCGCCTACCTGCAGGCCGAGGACTTCAGCGGCGAGCCCGAGAAGTGCTGCGAGATCCTGTTGCAGGTCCTGGATGCGCTGGCCTACTCCCACAGCCAGGGCGTGATCCACCGCGACATCAAGCCCTCGAATCTCATGGTGAGCCGGGAGGGGGTGATCAAGATCACCGATTTCGGGGTCGCCCGCCTCGAGTCGTCGAACCTGACCCAGACCGGCGATCTGATCGGTACGCCGTCCTACATGGCGCCCGAGCAGTTCGCCGGCGAGATCGCCGACGCCCGGACCGACCTGTATGCGGTGGCGGTGATCTTCTACGAGTTGCTGACGCGCAAGCGGCCTTTCGACGGGCACAACAGTGCCGTTATCATGCACCGCGTGTTCACCGAAGCGGCGGTACCGCCCTCGGTCGCCAATCCGCTGCTCACCCGGGCCCTCGACGCCGTGGTGCTGAAGGGCCTGGCCAAGGACGTCGGCGAGCGCCATCAGAGCGCCCGCGAGTTCGCTGACGACATCCGCGAGGCCATGAACCGGCCCATGCTCAGGTCTGCCGCCTCCTCGCAGGGCCCCATACCCCAGATCGCGCCCAATATGCTGCGCGCCGTGCGGGCGGGGCAGGCGCTGGCGCGTGGCCAGAGCCCGGGCGGGCCGACCATCCCCGAGCCGACGCGCCCGGCGACGCTCCCGCCAGTGCCCCCCCCTGTCTTCCAGGGCGAGTCGCCCGACCGGCCCCACGTGCTGTTCGTCGACGACGAGGTGCGCATCCTTACCGCGCTGCACGCGCTGTTCCGCCAGCAGTACCGCGTCTACACCGCCGAGGATCCGAGCCAGGCGCTGGAGATCGTCAAGCGAGTCCCGGTGCAGGTCGTGGTCTCGGACCAGCGCATGCCCGGCATGGTGGGTGTGGAGCTGCTGCGCCGCGTCCGCGAGGTCTCGCCCCGCAGTGTGCGCATCCTGCTGACCGGGTACTCCGATCTCGCCTCCATCGTCGGTTCCATCAACGAGGGCGAGGTCTGGCGCTTCATCAACAAGCCCTGGGACTCGCGCGAACTGCAGCGGGTGATGGCCGAGGCCGTCGGGATCGCCCGGGACCTTCCCGACGTGCCGGCCTGGCGCATGCCGGCCGAGGCGCGCTTCGACGAGTCCATTCTCTGCCTCGATCCGCGCGACGAGATCACCCCCCACGCCGTGCGCGACTTCGGTACCCGCCACTGGGTGGGACGGGCGCGCAGCGTCGAGGAGACGCTGCGCCTGCTGCAGGAGCGCGAGGTGGCGGTGCTGGTGGCCGACCTCGATGCCGAGGCCGGCGGGGTGCGTCCGTTGTTGCACGCCCTCAAGGTGGCTTACCCGCAGATCCTCACTGTCGCCGTCACCGGCGCGGGCGACGCCCTGATGCTCATAAACCTCATCAACGAGGTTCAGGTCTACCGCTTCCTCGGCCGTCCCCTCAACCCGGCCCAACTCAAGGAGCATGTGGCGGCGGCGCTCAACCGCTATCACACCTACAAGACCACCCCGGCACTGCTGAGCGGTCAGAAGGTCGAGCCCGGCAGTCGCGCCGAGGGTACCGTCCTCCAGCCCCTCCTGCAGCGCCTGAGGAACCTCCGCCTGAAGCTGCCGTTCGGCGCCGGTTAGCCCCAATCCGGGGTCGGACCTCGAAGACCTGATGATTCGCAAGGGAAAAGTGTCTGAAAACGCCCCTTTTTGAGGCTTACAGGGCTGTTTTCGGGGGTGAAATGGACGAGCTCTGCCCCGCCCGCAGATCCTGACCCCAGTCACCGCACGCCTGGGCCATGCGGGGCAGGCCGGGCGTGCCGCCTGGCTGCTGCGGGGCGTCTGCCAGGCGCCATGCGTACCGGAGCGTGCTTGACCCAGATCAACGGGAGCCTGCCGGGGTGGGCTAGTCTTGCAGTCATTCGCGATGGAAAGGTTGGACGGGGGTGCCTGACAGGCCGCTGCCGCCGTCCATCGCCAGACCCCGGAGTCCCGATGGTTCCTGCCGGCGGCACCCGCGCCGACGCACCGATGTCCCCTGACGCCCGCAGAGAGCCTGCGGGCTGCTTCCATTGCGGGTTGGCCGTGACCGCGCCGGGGCGCTTCACCGTCGTCGTGGCTGGCGTCCCCCGCCAGATGTGCTGCGCCGGCTGCCAGGCGGTGACCGAATCCATTCTCGGGGCGGGACTGGAGGCTTTCTACCGCACACGCTCGGAGGCCGGCAGCGCCGGTGTGGAGGCCGCCTCCCTGGCCGAGCTGGAGATCTATGACCGCCCCGAAGTGCAGGCCGGTTTCGTCGAGCCCGGGCCCGAGGGCTCGCGTGAGGCCACGCTCATCGTCGAGGGCATTACCTGCGCGGCCTGTGTCTGGCTCAACGAGCAGCACCTGCAGCGGCTTCCCGGCGTATTGCAGGCCGACGTGAACTACACCACGCGGCGGGCCCGGGTGCGCTGGGACCCCGCGCAGGTGCGCCTGTCCGCCATCCTGCAGGCGATACAGGACATCGGCTACCGTGCGGCACCGCACGACAGTGCCGCCGCCGAGCAGCTCGAGAAGCGCGAGCGTCGCACCGCACTCTGGCGCCTGTTCGTTGCTGCCTTCGGCATGATGCAGGTGATGATGTACGCCTATCCCGCCTACATCGCCGGCGAGGGCGACATGGGTACCGACATCGCCTCCCTGCTGCGCTGGGCGAGTCTGGTGCTGACCCTGCCGGTGGTGCTCTATTCTGCCCAGCCGTTTTTCCTCGGCGCCTGGCGCGACCTGCGTCTGGGCCGGCTCGGCATGGACGTGCCGGTAGCCCTGGGGGTGGCAGCTGCCTTCCTGGGCAGCTGTCATGCAACCTGGACCGGCACGGGTGAGGTGTATTTCGACTCGGTCACCATGTTCGTGTTCTTTCTGCTTGCAGGGCGCTGGCTGGAGCAGTCTGCCCGTGGTCGCGCGGGCGAGGCGCTGCGCCACCTGTTGCGCGCCATGCCGGCGCGCGCCAACCGCTTGCCCGGCTGGCCCGGCCATCGCGAGACGGAGGTCGTTCCGGGGCTGGCCCTGCAACCGGGCGATCACGTGCTGGTACGCCCCGGTGACGCGTTTCCCGCGGATGGCACCGTGGTGGATGGCGAGACGCGGGTGGATGAGTCCGTGCTCACCGGCGAGAGCCTGCCCCAGGCGCGGCGGCCGGGCACGGCGGTCACCGGCGGCACCACCAATGTGTCCGACCCCGTGGTGGTGCGGGTCGAGCACTCGGGCGCGGCCACCCGACTGAGCGCCATCGTCCGGCTGGTCGAGACGGCCCACCGGGATCGTCCGCGCCTCATGCAGCTGGCCGATCGCTATGCCGGCACCTTCGTCGCCGCCGTGCTGGTGGTGGCGCTGGTCGCCGCAGGTGCCTGGTGGTCCGTCGATCCCGACCGTGCGCTGGTGGTGGCGGTGGCGGTACTCGTGGTCACCTGTCCCTGCGCCTTGTCGCTCGCGATGCCGGCCGCGCTCACCGTGGCCATCGGTGCCCTGGCGCGCATGGGTCTGGTGGTCACACGAAGCCGCGCCATCGAGACCGCAGCCCGCGTCACCCACGTCGTGCTCGACAAGACCGGCACACTGACCGCCGGTGTGTTCCGTGTCATCGGCGTGACGCCGATCGGTGCGCGCACGCGCGAAGAGGTCTGCGCAATCGCGGCGGCCCTGGCAGGGGGCACCGACCACCCGGTGGCACGCGCCCTGCGCGGCGCGGTCGAGCGCGCTCCGGATGCGACCGGCCTGCGCCACCACCCCGGGGCCGGTGTCGAGGCCGCGGTCGGAGACGTGTGGTACCGGCTGGGCAGTCGCCGCTTTCTCGAGCAGGCCGGCGTCGCGGTCCCCGACCTCCCGGGTCCGGGCAGTTCGACCGAGGCATGGCTGGCCGATGCGAACGGCGTGCTCGCGCGCTTTGAGCTGGGAGACCAATTGCGCCCGGATGCGGCGGACACGGTGCGTGCCTTCCGCGACATCGGATGGACCGTGATTCTTGCCAGTGGTGACCGGCCGGAGGCCGTCGCCGCCGTCGCCCGGCAATGCGGCATTGCGCAATGGCATGCGGCCTGCACGCCCGAGGACAAGCACCGCCTCGTGGCCGGGCTCCAGACGGGCGGGGCGGTCGTGTGCATGGTCGGCGACGGCGTCAACGACGCCCCGGTGATTGCCCAGGCCGACGTATCCGTGGCCATGGCCGGCGGGGCGGTGCTGGCGCAACAGGCGGCCGATCTCGTTCTCACGGGCGAGCGGCTGGGCGCCCTGCCAGCCGCATTTGCCCATGCGGCGCGCACCATGCGCATCGTGCGCCAGAACCTGTCCTGGGCCTTCGCCTACAACCTCCTGGCGGTGCCCCTCGCGGCCCTGGGTTTCGTGTCGCCCTGGGCTGCCGGTCTGGGCATGGCTGCGAGCTCCGTGCTGGTGGTGTTCAACGCGCTCAGGCTGCGGGCTGTTTCGTCGACAGGACCTGCCGGCCATGCATGGCGCCCCGTGCCGGCCGGCGCGTGATCCCGTACCCGTGGACATCCTCTATCTGCTGGTGCCGCTTTCCCTGGTGCTGGTCTTCCTGGTCGGCGCGGTGTTCTGGTGGACGCTGCGCAGCGGGCAGTTCGACGACCTCGAAGGGCCGGCCCATCGCATCTTGCTCGACGACGATTCCCCGGAGCAGGGCGATGCGGTTGCCGCTCCTCCCGGGCGTTCCCCTGATCGCCCGACTCCCTGAGCGCGGGGGGCTTGCCCTGCGTCGCAGCGTCCAACCCTGAGGTCCGGACAGTACTGTCCGGACCTCAGGGTTGGACATATGTCGAGACAAATGCAGATGGTGGCGGTCTGTCCAGGACATCTGCTCATCGTCGCCGTTTCGCTCGCGGCGCTGTTCGCTTCCTCGCGCGGCGCGTGCCTGCTGCCCACTTGATCTGCATCAACGAGCGCTTTCGGTGCACCGCAATAATCGTCCTCGGATCGTGGTGGTGTGCGCAGGCTGCGCACACCTCTTGATGTGTTCTGGGACAGGGAGCGGACATGCAACAGCAGACAACCTACAACTACAAGGTGGTCCGACAGTTCGCAATCATGACGCTGGTGTGGGGCATCGTCGGGATGCTCGTCGGCGTGGTGATCGCAGCGCAACTGTTGTGGCCAGACCTTACTTTCGGCATCCCCTGGTTGTCGTATGGCCGCCTCAGGCCATTGCACACCAATGCGGTGATCTTCGCGTTCGGGGGCAGTGCGCTGTTCGCCACCTCCTATTACGCGGTTCAGCGCACCTGTCACGCGCGCCTGTTCTCCGACGGGCTCGCGGCGTTCACCTTCTGGGGCTGGCAGTTGATCATCGTGCTCGCAGCCGTGACCCTGCCCCTGGGTCTGACCAGTGGCAAGGAGTATGCGGAACTCGAGTGGCCCATCGATGTGCTCATCGCGCTGGTCTGGGTGGCCTATGCGATCGTGTTCTTCGGCACCATCGTCAAGCGCAAGGTGGCCCACATCTACGTGGCCAACTGGTTCTTCGGCGGCTTCATCCTGACCGTGGCGCTGCTGCACATCGTCAACAGCGCCGCGCTTCCCGTGTCGCTCTGGAAGTCCTACTCGGCCTATGCCGGGGTGCAGGACGCCATGGTGCAGTGGTGGTACGGCCACAACGCGGTGGGCTTCTTCCTGACCGCAGGCTTCCTGGGGATGATGTACTACTTCGTGCCCAAGCAGGCAGGCCGCCCGGTGTTCTCCTACCGCCTGTCGGTGGTGCACTTCTGGGCGCTGATCTTCACCTACATGTGGGCCGGCCCCCACCACCTGCACTACACGGCCCTGCCGGACTGGACGCAGTCGCTGGGCATGGTGTTCTCCCTGATCCTGCTGGCGCCGTCCTGGGGCGGGATGATCAACGGCATCATGACGCTCTCCGGCGCGTGGCACAAACTGCGCACCGACCCGATCCTCAAGTTCCTCATCACCTCGCTGTCGTTCTACGGCATGTCGACCTTCGAGGGGCCGATGATGTCGATCAAGACCGTGAACTCGCTGTCGCACTACACGGACTGGACCATCGGGCACGTGCATTCCGGCGCGCTGGGCTGGGTGGCGATGATCTCCATCGGCAGCCTCTACTACATCATCCCGCGGCTGTTCGGTCGCTTGGAGATGTACAGCGTTCGCCTCATCACGCTGCACTTCTGGATCGCGACCATCGGCGTGGTGCTGTACATCGCCGCGATGTGGATCGCCGGCGTGATGCAGGGGCTGATGTGGCGCGCAGTGAACCCTGACGGGACGCTGACCTACTCCTTCGTCGAAAGCGTCAAGTCGACCTATCCGTTCTACGCCATCCGCCTGCTGGGAGGTGCCATGTACTTCAGCGGCATGCTGATCATGGCCTACAACGTCTGGAAGACGGTGGTCGGTTCCAAGGCGGTGGACGCGCCCATCCTCGCGGCCCAGCCGGCGCACTGACAAAGGACACGCACATGAGCTTCAAACACGAAACGATAGAAAAGAACATCTCGTGGATGATCGTCCTGGTCGTGCTCACGGTGAGCATCGGCGGGCTCGTGGAGATCGTCCCGCTGTTCTTCCAGAAGTCCACGACGGAGCCGGTCAAGGGTGTGGAGCCTTATTCGCCCCTGCGCCTGACCGGTCGCGACGTCTACATCCGCGAGGGCTGCTACAACTGCCACTCGCAGATGGTGCGTCCATTCCGGGCGGAGACCGAACGCTACGGCCACTATTCGGTTGCCGGCGAGTACGTTTACGACCGGCCGTTCCAATGGGGCAGCAAGCGTACCGGACCCGATCTTCATCGCGTGGGCGGACGTTACAGCGACGACTGGCACGTGCTGCACCTCGCCAACCCGCGTGACGTCGTGCCGGAGTCCAACATGCCGGCCTATCCGTGGCTGAACGAGGCGCCGGCGGATGCGAGCAGCATCGAGGACAAGATGCGCGTGCTCCGCACCCTTGGCGCGCCCTACACGGATGAGCAGATCGCTGCGGCGAGGGAGGAACTCGCCGGCAAGACCGAAATGGATGCCCTGGTGGCGTATCTCCAGGGACTCGGCACCGCTCTCAGGAATGTGAGGTGAACATGGACATCACGGCGGCTGACCTTCACTCCCTCATGACCGTGCTGCAGTTCGCGGTCTTCCTGGGCATCGTCTGGTGGGCCTTCGGGCCGTCGCGCAAGGGACGCTTCGAGCAGGACGCCCTTCTGGCGCTGGACGACGACGACGAACGAGCGGCGCCTGGCAGGCGCGCCCGCGGGCAATGAGAGGAATGATCCATGAGTGATTTCACGAGCGAGTTCTGGAGCGTCTACGTCATCGTCATCTCGGTGGCGAGCATCATCGGGTGCGGCGTCTTCCTCAGGGCACTGTCCACCAAGCGCGTTGCCGGCTCCAAGGTGGAGACCATGGGGCACGTCTGGGACGGCGACCTCGAGGAGTACAACAACCCGCTGCCGAAGTGGTGGATGTGGCTGTTCTACATCACCCTGGTGTTCGCGGCCATCTACCTGGCCCTGTATCCCGGGCTGGGGAGTTTCAAGGGTGTGTTCGGCTGGTCGTCCACCGGTCAGTATGACGGCGAGCAGGCCCGTGCCCAGGCGAGGTTCGGCCCCGTCTTCGACAAATATCTGGGGATGGACATCGAGAAGGTCGCGGCCGACGGCGAGGCGCGGGAGATGGGGCAGCGGCTCTACCTGAATTACTGTGCCCAGTGCCATGCCTCGGATGCGCGCGGCAGCAAGGGGTTTCCCAACCTGACGGACCGCGACTGGCTCTACGGTGGTGAGCCGGCAGCCATCAAGACCTCCATCCTCGCGGGGCGTGCCGGCATCATGCCGGCGCTCGGTGCCGCGCTCGGCGAGGACGGGACCAAGGACGTTGCCCATTACGTCATGTCCCTGTCCGGCCAGAGCAACGATGCGCTGCGTGCCGATCGCGGTCGCGAGAAGTTCGCGCAGAGCTGCGCGGCCTGCCACGGCGCGGAGGGCAAGGGCAACCCGATGATGGGCGCGCCGAACCTCACCGACGGCGTGTGGCTCTACGGCGGTGGCGAGTCCGTCATCATCGAGACCATCAACAAGGGCCGCAACGGGCGCATGCCGGCCCACGAGGAATTCCTCGGTGAGGCCAAGGTGCATCTTCTGGCGGCTTATGTCTGGGGCCTGTCCAACGCAGGTGCGCAGGGCGGCACCGGCAAGTGAGGTCGTGAATCCGTGGCGCGGTGCAACGCCGCTGCGCCACGGGTCCGGAGCGCAGTCGTTCGCGGGCGCGCGCTGTGCGCGTCCGGCAGACCCGAGGCGCTGGTGACAACCGAGGTTCCAAGGACATGCAGGTCAAGAGCGTCATGCCGCCGGTGAAGGCCGGCACCGAGGAAGAGCAGTCCCTCTACGAGGTACGCAGGAAGATCTACCCGCGCGCGGTGACCGGCCACTTCGCCACCGCGCGCTGGGGCTTCGTCATCCTCACCCAGCTGCTGTTCTATGGGCTGGCCTGGCTGCCCTGGAATGACCGACAGGCGGTGCTGTTCGATCTCGCGGCGCGGAAGTTCTACATCTTCGGCCTGGTGTTCTGGCCGCAGGACATCGTCTACCTCACCGTCCTGCTGATTCTTTCGGCCTACTCGCTGTTCCTGTTCACCACCGTCGCCGGTCGGCTGTGGTGTGGCTATGCCTGTCCGCAGACCGTCTACACCGAGCTGTTCCTCTGGATCGAGCGTCTGGTCGAGGGCGACCGGATGGCGCGCATGAAGCTGGACAAGGGGCCGGCGAACGCCGGAAAGGTGGGCAGGAAGGCGTTGAAGCACGGCCTGTGGATCGTTCTGGCACTCTGGACCGGCTTCACCTTCGTCGGTTACTTCACGCCCATCCGCACCCTGTTTGATGACGTGCTGAGCTACGGCACCGGTCCCTGGGAAACCTTCTGGATGCTGTTCTACGGCTTCGCCACCTATGGCAACGCCGGCTGGATGCGCGAGCAGGTCTGCAAGTACATGTGCCCCTACGCCCGCTTCCAGGGGGTGATGTTCGACCCCGACACCCTGGTGATCACCTACGACCGCGAGCGTGGCGAGCCGCGCGGGGCGCGGTCGCGCTCCGTCGATCCGGCTACGGCCGGTCTCGGTTCGTGTGTCGATTGCGGCATCTGCGTGCAGGTGTGTCCCACCGGCATCGACATCCGCAACGGCCTGCAATACGAGTGCATCGGCTGCGCCGCCTGCATCGACGGCTGCAACCAGGTGATGGACAAGATGGGCTACCCGCGCGGGCTCATCCGCTACGCCACCGAGCGCTCGGTCAACGAGCATCTCGACAGTGCCGCCACGCTCAGGCGCGTGTTCCGGCCGCGGGTGCTCATCTACACCGGGATCCTGGCCCTGGTCACGATGGCGGCGCTGCTCACGCTGGCGCAGCGCGTACCGGTGAAGGTCGATGTCATCCGCGATCGCGTGCCCATGTCCGCCGATGCCGGGGACGGCATGGTTGAGAACGTCTACCGCCTGCAGCTCATGAATACCGACGAAACGGTGCGGCAGTTCCACATCTCCGCGACCGGACTGCCGGACATCCGCGTGGAGAGCCGCGAGAGTCCCGTCCAGCTGCGTGGGGCCACCTCGCGCATGGTGCCGGTCCGCGTGCGGGCCCGCCCGGCCGGTGCCGAGCGCGGCGCGTCGATGCCCATCCTGTTCCGCGTCGAGGCTGTGGAGGCCGGTGTGCCCGGCGCCGCGCCGATCGTGGTGGAGGAGAAGGCGAAGTTCATCGTTCCCTGAGGCGACATGAAGCGAACCGTTTCATCCGACCAGACGTTGCCCGCGGGGCTGGACATGCCGCGCCCATGACCGAGGAGAAGGATCCCATGACGACCCGACTGCTGACGCCCACCCAATGCATGCCCTGGTACCGCGAGCCCTGGCCCTGGATCCTCATGGCAGGGCCGGTGGCAGCCGTGGTGGCCGGCGTGATCACCCTGTGGATTGCCGTCACGCACCAGGACGCGCTGGTGGCTGACGACTACTACAAGCGCGGACTGGCCATCAACCAGACCCTGGAGAAGGAGCGTCAGGCCGCGGCGCTCGGTCTCGCCGGCCAGTTGCAGGTGGGCGCCGACGGGCTGCGCGTGCGTGTCGTGCTCGACGGCCAGGCGGAGGCGCCGCGTCTGGTGCTGCGGCTGGCTCACGCGACCGTGGCGGATCTCGATCAGAAGATCACGCTGGAGCGTTCCGCCGGCGGATGGTACGAAGGTATGCTGGCTGCGCCGCTGAATGGTCGTTGGAAGGTGCTGCTCGAGGATGCGCAAGGGGCCTGGAGACTGACCGGCAGCTGGCTCGGCGACGGCGACGGCGCCACCACGCTCACCAGTCAGGCGCGCTGACAGGAGGTCGGGATATGAACATGCAGAGGCTGATCCACATCCTGTGGCCGGGGTTCATCGTGGCCGGGGCCGCGGAGGCGGTGTTCTTCACCCTGTTCGATCCCACCGAGCTGTCCCTGTTCGGGGAGCCGCTCACGGCCGGTCGGACGGCCATCTACTCGGCCGGCTTCTTCTGTTTCTGGGCGGTGGCGTCCTGCTCGAGCGCCCTGACCTGCTTCTTCCAGCGCACGGCGGCGGACATCAACCGCTGTCCCATCGAGGACCCGACGGCGCGACCGCCCGGCTGCCCGAAGCGCGACGATCCGAACGCCTGCTGCGGCTGAGCGCGTCGATCCGGGCCGGCGTGCGCCCCTGAGGGGGCGCACGGCAGTCCATCCGCCGGGACGACCCCTCTGTCCCAGGTCACTGTGACCGCGGTCACAGTGTTCCTCCGGGTGTCTGCGGACAATGCCGCATCGAGAAGGCATGTCCGGAGAAGCATCATGAGCACCCGAGTCCAGGCGCCTGCGCGCCGCCGCATCCTCCTCACCTTCGGCGCAGCCCTCGCGCTCGCGACGGGCCGTGCACTGGCCGCCGAGTCCCTGGCTACCGGCAGTGTCCAGTACCGTGAGGTCGACCTCACTTACGCCGCGGAAGCGGTGGTCGAGGCCACGCGCCAGTCCACTGTGTCGGCCCAGGTGACGGGCCGGATCGTCGAGCTCAAGTACGACGTCGGCGACTACGTGCAGAAGGGCCAGTTGCTGGTGCGGATCGACCAGACCGAAGCGCAGCAGGTCGTGGCCGGCAGCGAGGCCCAGGTGGCCCAGGCGCAGGCGGCCTACGACAACGCGCGGGTCGAACTCGAGCGCACCCGCGACCTCGCCCGCCAGAAGTTTGTGAGTCAGGCCGCCCTGGATCGCGCCACCGCCGCGATGCGGGTGGCGGAGGCCCAGTTGCAGAGCGCCCGCGCCGGTGCGGGGCAGGCCGCCACGACGCGCAGCTACACCACGGTGGTTGCGCCCTACAGCGGTGTGGTGTCGGCGCGCCACGTCGAGCTGGGCGAGATGGCGGCGCCCGGCAAGCCGCTCATGACCGGGTTCGATCCCGGCGAATTGCGCGCCCTGGCCACGGTGCCCCAGTTCAAGGTGGCCGATGTGAAGGCCAGCCCCCGCGCCATGGTCGAGATCCCGTCGCTCAATCGCTGGGTCACCGGCAAGGCCATCAGCGTGCTCCCGTCCTCCGATGCACGCACCTACGCGACGCGGGTGCGCGTCGATCTTCCGGCCGATCTGCGCGACGTCTATCCCGGGGTCTATGCACGGGTCCACTTCACCGTGGGCCGGGGCCGCAAGCTGGTGATGCCGGTCTCGGCGGTCCTGCGCCGCAGCGAGGTGACCGGCGCCTACGTGGTCGGCGAGAAGGGGGAAGTATCCCTGCGGCAGGTGCGCCTCGGCGAGGCGGCCGGCGATGGCCTGATCGAGGTGCTGGCCGGCCTGCGGCCCGGGGAGAAGGTGGCGCTGGAGCCCGTGAAGGCGGGGATGACGCTGGGCCGCTGAGAGGGCGGGGCGGTTCATTTCGCGACGACAACGAGGAGGGGAACGGACATGGCTCACATCGTGATCATCGGGGCGGGTATCGGCGGCATGCCCATGGCTTACGAGATGCAGGAACTGGCGCGGCCCGGTGACCGGGTCACGGTGGTGTCGAACGCGCCGACGTTTCATTTCGTGCCCTCCAACCCCTGGGTGGCGGTCAACTGGCGCAAGCGCGACGACATCGAGTTCCCGGTCGCAGAGTACCTGGGCAAAAAGGGCATCGGCTTCACCGCGGCCGGCGCGAAGCGGGTGCATCCCGAGCGCAATCAGGTCGAGCTCGGGGACGGCACCCTGCTGGACTACGACTTCCTCGTGATCGCCACCGGTCCCCGTCTGGCCTTCGAGGAGATCGACGGTCTCGGCCCGGAGGGCTTCACCCAGTCCGTATGTCACGTGGATCACGCCGTGCGCGCCGGGCAGGCCTGGGACCGCTTCGTCAAGGACCCCGGCCCCATCGTCGTGGGCGCGGTGCAGGGCGCGTCCTGTTACGGACCGGCCTACGAGTTCGCCTTCATCATGGAGACCGACCTGCGTCGTCGTCGCATCCGTGATCGCGTGCCCATGACCTACGTGACGGCCGAGCCCTACATCGGCCATCTCGGCCTCGGTGGTGTCGGCGACTCCAAGACCCTGCTCGAGTCGGCCATGCGCGAGCGCCACATCAAGTGGATCTGCAACGCGAAGACCACGAAGATCGAGGACGGCAGGATGCACGTCACCGAGCACGACGAGGCCGGTAACGAGAAGAAGCAGCACGTGCTGCCGTTCTCGTACTCGATGATGCTGCCCGCGTTCAAGGGCGTGGATGCGGTCATCGGCATCGAGGGGCTGGTCAACCCGCGCGGATTCGTGCTCATCGACGAACATCAGCGCAACCCGAGGTACCGCAACATCTACTCGGTCGGCGTGTGCGTCGCCATCCCGCCGGTGGAGCAGACACCGGTACCGACCGGCGCGCCCAAGACCGGATACATGATCGAATCGATGGTCACCGCCACGGCGCAGAACATCCGCGCCGAACTGGACGGGCGCGAACCCTCCGAGAAGGCGACGTGGAACGCCCTGTGTCTGGCCGACTTCGGCGACACCGGCGTGGCCTTCGTCGCGTTGCCCCAGATTCCGCCGCGCAACGTCAACTGGCTCTCCGAGGGCAAGTGGGTCCACCTGGCCAAGATCGCCTTCGAGAAGTACTTCATCCGCAAGATGAAGAAGGGCACCTCCGAGCCCGTGTACGAGAAGCTGGTCCTGCACAGCCTCGGCATCCGCAAGCTGAAGGACGCGGACACCTGATCCGCGACGCTCCACGTCCCGACACTCCAGAGCCTCGACACCCATGGGAATTTCCGGTCGCATCGCACGCTTCTTCCTCGCCTCCCAGCTCACGCCCCTGATCGCGCTGGTGGCGCTGCTGCTGGGGCTGTTCGCCGTCATGGTGACCCCGCGCGAGGAGGAGCCGCAGATCGACGTCACCATGGCCAACGTGTTCGTGCCCTTCCCGGGGGCGTCCGCCCGCGATGTGGAAAGCCTCGTGGCAACACCTGCCGAACAGGTGCTGTCGCGCATCGCGGGGGTCGAGCACGTCTACTCGGTGTCGCGGCCCGGCATGGCCGTGCTCACCGTCCAGTACGAGGTGGGCGAGGACCCGACCCAGGCGCTGGTGCGGCTGTACGACACGCTGGAGTCGCACAAGGACTGGCTCTCGCCGGGTCTGGGTGTGGGACAGCCGGTGGTCAAGCCCAAGGGCATCGACGACGTGCCCATCGTCACGCTCACCCTGTGGACGGACGATCAGGAGCGCGGCGCCTTCGAACTGGAGCGCGTGGCGCATTCCCTCGAGGTTGAGCTCAAGCGGGTCCCGGGCACGCGGGATGTGCGCACCCTGGGCGGGCCGGGCAACGTGGTGCGGGTGCTGATGGAAGCGGAGCGTTTGAACGCCTACCGAGTCACCGCGCAGGATGTCCGGGCGGCGTTGCAGCTGGCGAATGCTTCCGCGCCCGCCGGCGCACTGGTGAAGGACAACCGCGAGGTGATCGTCCAGACCGGCACCTTCCTGTCGGGCGCAGCCGACGTCCGGCAACTCGTGGTTGGCGTCCACGAGGGGCGGCCGGTGTTCATCACCGACGTCGCGCGTGTCGAGGAGGGGCCGGACCTGCCGTCCGCCTATGTCTGGCACGGCGTGGGCAAGGCGGCACTGGGCGAGGGCGCCAAGGGTGGTGGCGAGTACCCGGCGGTCACCATCGCCATCACCAAGAAGCCGGGTACCAATGCGGTGGACGTGGCGGAGCAGGTGATTGCGCGCGCCGAGGCCCTGCGCGACCAGATCGTGCCGGGCGGCGTACAGGTGACGGTGACGCGCAACTACGGCGAGACGGCCAACGACAAGGCGATGAAGCTCATCCAGAAGCTGGCGTTCGCCACGCTGTCGGTGGTCGCGCTGGTGTGGTTCACCCTTGCGCGGCGCGAGGCCGGCATCGTGGGCATCGCCGTCCTGCTCACCCTGGCAGCCACCCTGTTCGCCTCCTGGGCCTGGGGCTTCACGCTCAACAGAGTGTCTCTGTTCGCGCTCATCTTCTCCATCGGCATCCTGGTCGACGACGCCATCGTGGTGGTGGAGAACATCCACCGCCGCCGCGCGCTGTCGTCCGCACCTCTCGCCGAGGTCATTCCGGCCGCGGTCGACGAGGTCGGCGGTCCGACCATCCTGGCCACGTTCACTGTCATCGCTGCGCTGCTGCCCATGGCCTTCGTCTCCGGGCTCATGGGGCCGTACATGGGGCCGATCCCGATCAACGCGAGCATGGGCATGGCGATCTCGCTCGCCATCGCCTTCGTCATCACCCCGTGGCTGGCGCTCAAGCTGTTGCCGGCGCAGGCACCGCATCATGCGGAGTCAGGCGAGGGGCGTCTGGACCGCCTTTTCGCCCGGATGAGCCCGCTGCTCGGCCGTGAACGCGGTCGGCGCAACCGGCTCAAGCTGCTGGCCGGCGTGATGCTCGCCATCCTGCTCTCGGTCGGTCTGGCGGTCGTGCAGCTGGTGGTCCTGAAGATGCTGCCTTTCGACAACAAGTCGGAGTTCCAGGTGGTCGTCGACATGCCGGCGGGCACACCGGTGGAGCGCACCGCCGCCGTGCTGCGCGACCTGTCGGCCGAGATCGCCCGGGTGCCCGAGGTCATGCACTACCAGGCCTATGCAGGCGTGGCCAGCCCGATCAACTTCAACGGTCTGGTGCGTCAGTACTACCTGCGCGAGTCTGCCGAACTCGGCGACATCCAGGTCAATCTGGTGGACAAGCATGCGCGCGAGCGCAAATCCCACGAGATCGCGCTCGCGGTGCGCCCGGCATTGCAGAACATCGCGCAGGCCCACGGTGCCGAGGTCAAGGTGGTGGAGGTGCCGCCCGGGCCGCCGGTGCTGGCGCCCATCGTGGCGGAGGTCTACGGTCCGGACCCGGCCGGCCAGCTCGCCGTGGCGAAGCGTGTCCGCGCGGCCTTTTCCGCAACACCGGACATCGTCGACGTCGATGACACCGTCGACGACAACGCTCCGAAGCTGGTGGTGCGCATCCAGCAGGGAAAGGCGGCGGTGGCAGGCGTGGCGGCCAGGGACGTGGTCGATACCATGCGCATGGGACTGGCGGGCGAGTACGCCACTCCCGTGCACGACGGCGCCGCCAAATACGAGGTGCCCGTGCGCATCACCCTGCCGCCCGAGCGGCTGGACCGGCTCGATGAACTGCTCAAGCTCACCGTGCGCTCCCGCGGCGGCGAACTGGTGGCCCTGTCGGAGCTGGTCGAGGTGATCCCCACCGCGCGCGAGCAGACCATCCACCACAAGGATCTCCTGCCGGTCACCTACGTCACGGGCGACATGGGCGGGGGCGTGGACAGTCCCTTGTACGGCATGTTCGGCATCCGCAGCCGGGTGGTGGGGCAGCCCCTGCCGGAAGGCGGCGTGCTGGGCGAGACCTTGATCTCGCAGCCCGTCAACCAGTACGCCGGCTACAGCCTCAAGTGGGACGGCGAGTGGCAGATCACCTACGAGACCTTCCGCGACATGGGCCTCGCCTACGCGGTCGGCCTGGTGCTCATCTACCTGCTGGTGGTGGCTCAGTTCGGGTCCTACCTCGTGCCGCTGATCATCATGGCGCCCATCCCCCTGACCATCATCGGTGTCATGCCCGGCCACGCATTGCTGGGCGCGCAGTTCACCGCGACCTCCATGATCGGGATGATCGCCCTGGCGGGCATCATCGTGCGCAATTCCATCCTGCTGGTCGATTTCGTGAACCTGCAGGTCGGCGAGGGCGTGCCGCTGGAGCGCGCGGTGATCCACGCCGCGGCCGCCCGGGCCAAGCCCATCGTCCTGACCGGGCTGGCGGCCATGCTGGGCGCCCTGTTCATCCTCGACGATCCGATCTTCAACGGGCTGGCGATCTCGCTGCTGTTCGGCATCGCCGTGTCGACCCTGCTGACCCTGGTGGTGATCCCGGTGCTGTACTACGCGGCGATCTACCGCCGGCATGCGTGACCGAAGTCACCGTCACGCATGCCGGCCCGGCGGTAGATTGGCGGCCATCGGGGACATGCCCCCGGCCACATGAAAGGAGTTGTCACATGACCGTCAATCGCATTGTGCGCATCGTCGCGGGTTTCTTCGTCATGACGTCGCTGGCGTTCGGGATGGAGGGCAGCCCGCTGTTCGTGAACGCGAACTGGCTGTGGTTCACCGCCTTCGTGGGCGCGAACCTGTTCCAGAGCGGTTTCACCCGCTTTTGCCCGCTGGACATGATCCTCAAGCGGCTTGGCGTTCGCGAGGTCGAAGCCTGCGCCTGAACGCCCGTTCCTGACGGAAAGGGTCGGGCTGGACGACAGGGCCCGGCGGCGATGCCGCCGGGCCCTGTGCGTTTTTCGGTAGGGGCGCTCTCAGCAGGGGCGCTGGCCGACCAGCTGGCGCAGGCGCGGGATGTCGATGATGCGCACGTGCTTCTGCTGCACGCTGATGAGGCCCTGCTCCTGGAATTTCGAGAACACCCGGCTGACGGTCTCGAGCTTGAGCCCGAGATAGCTGCCGATCTCCTCGCGCGTCATGCGGAGGTAGAACTCCGAGGGTGAGTAGCCGCGGGTGACGAAGCGCTGGGAGAGGTTGACCAGGAAGGCGGACAACCGCTCCTCGGCGCGCATGCTGCCGAGCAGCATCATCACGCTGTGGTCGCGAACGATCTCGCGGCTCATGACCTTGTGAAAGTGCGTCTGCAGCGCCGGAACCTCGCGCGAGAGGTATTCCAGGTGCGCGAACGGGATCACGCACACCTCGCTGTCCTCGAGGGCCACGGCATCACAGCTGTGACGGTCGGTGCTGATGCCGTCCATGCCGATGATCTCGCCGCCCATGTAGAAGCCGGTGACCTGATCGCGGCCGTCCTCGGACAGGACGGTGGTCTTGAAAAAACCGGAGCGGACCGCGTACAGGGCGTCGAACGGCTCACCCGAGCGGTAAATACTCTGGCCCCTCCGCGTGCTGCGACGCACGTGGACCAGTTCGTCCACGCGTTCGAGCTCCGGACCGGTGAGACCTACCGGCAGGCACAACTCTTTCAGACCGCACGTCGAGCAGGCCATCCGCAGGCGCTCGATGTTCAGCGGCTGGATCGGTATGGACGTGTTCACCGCATCACCCCTCATCGTCGCTGGAATGCCGTCCGCCCCGACCGTTTGATCCACGTCAACCGGTTTGTCGGGCCGGCGGGTATCGTCCGGATCATCATTCCGACGTTTCCACCGCATTTCCCCCTAAGTGATGATAACCCAAGGCCATCTGGTGATCGACCCCGAGGTGCTGCGTCGCCACAGCTACGCCGGACCCAGGTACACGTCCTATCCCACCGCCGACCGCTTCGTCGAGGCCTTCGATGCGGGGGTCTACACCCGCTGGCTGGGCAAGCGCGGGCTCGGCGGGACGGGGCGGCCGCTGTCGATGTACGTGCATGTCCCGTTCTGCGACACCGTCTGCTTCTACTGTGCCTGCAACAAGGTCGTGACCCGGGATCACGGGCGCGCCGCCACCTACCTGCGCTATCTGGCGCGGGAGGCCGAGCTGGTGTCGGAGTCGCTCGATGGGGACCGCCGTGTCGCCCAGCTCCACTGGGGCGGCGGCACGCCCACCTTCCTGCAGCCGGCCGAGCTGCGGGAGCTCATGGGCATCATCGGCCGGCACTTCCGCCTCGATCCCGAGGGCGAGTACTCGATCGAGGTGGATCCGCGCAGCCTCGCCCCCGGCACCATGACCCTGCTCGCGGAGCTCGGCATGAACCGGGTCAGCATCGGCGTGCAGGATTTCGACGACGTGGTGCAGAAGGCCGTCAATCGCGTCCAGAGCGAGGAGATGACCCGTGCCGTGGTGGAGGAGGCCAGGGCCGCGGGCTTCCGCTCGGTGAACCTCGACCTTATCTACGGGCTGCCGAAGCAGAACATGATCGGCTTCAATCGCACGCTCGAGCGGGTGATCGGGCTGCGGCCCGACCGGATCGCCCTGTACAGCTACGCCCACCTGCCGCACATGTTCAAGCCGCAGCGGCGCATCCTGGAGCAGGATCTTCCCACCCTGGACGGCAAGCTCAGCATGCTCACCCTGGCGATCCGGCGGCTGGAGGAGGCGGGCTATGTCTACATCGGCATGGACCACTTCGCACTGCCCGACGACGAACTCGCCGTGGCGCAGCGCCGTGGCAGGCTGCACCGCAACTTCCAGGGCTACTCCACACATGCCGAAGCGGACCTGGTCGCGCTCGGCGTCACGGCCATCGGCGCGATCGGCCCCACCTACGTCCAGAACGTCCGCAGCCTCGATGAGTACTACGACCGCCTGGACCGTGGCGTGTTGCCGGTTCTGCGGGGGGTCGAACTCACCGCCGACGATCTGTTGCGTCGCACCATCATCCAGTCGCTGATGTGCCACGGCAGCGTGTCCATCGAGGCCATCGAGATCTCCTACCTGATCGATTTCAAGCGCTACTTCGCCGACGAGCTCGAGGACCTGCGCGGCTTCATGGACGACGGGCTGGTGCAGATCGACGCCGAGTGGCTCGGGGTGACCGATCGCGGGCGTATGCTGGTCCGGGCGGTGTGCATGGTTTTCGATCGCTACCTGCGCACGCAATTGCGCACCGCCAGCTACTCCAAGGTGATCTGATGCTGCTCCAGCTTGCCGGCGCCGCCATGCTGGTCGGCCTTCTGGGCGGTGTGCACTGCGCCGGCATGTGCGGCGGGCTGGCGACCGCCTTGTCGCGCGCGGGGTCGGGCAGCTGGCCTGCGTGGAAGCTGCAACTGGGGTACTCCGCCGGCCGGCTCGCGAGCTACGCGGTCGCTGGCGCGCTCGCCGGTTCCCTGGCCGGTACTGCCTTGCTGGTCAAGGACATTTTGCCGGTGCAGTTCGGTCTTTACCTGCTCGCCAACGTCATGCTGATCGGCCTCGGGTTGCATCTTGCCGGCTGGTCGTCCTTCATCGGCCGGCTCGAGGTGCCGGGGCGCTGGCTGTGGAAGCGCATCAGCCCGGCGCTGGGCCGCTTCCTGCCAGTGAACAGCTGGCCCAGGGCCGTGGGTGCCGGTGTGCTCTGGGGTTGGGTGCCCTGCGGGCTGGTCTACAGCATGCTGGCAACCGCCATGCTGGCGGGGCACGCTGCCGGCGGCGCGTTGGTGATGCTGGCCTTCGGTCTGGGCACGCTCCCCAACGTGGTCGGGGCCGGGCTGGTGCTGCGCTGGCTGTCTCCGGGCGGGGGGCGGCCCGTGGCGCGGCTGGTGGCCGGTGGTCTGGTGGCAGGGTTCGGCGTCTTCGGCCTGTTCCACGCCGCCGCCCTCGCATCCCTGCTGAGGCAGGGGCTCGCCTGTCTGGTCTGACGATCGGCACACCCCCGGCTGGTCGGGAGAATCCGGTGGCGGGCGGTTTCCGGTGGTAGGGGTTTGCGAGGCACGGTCTCGCAGCCCTGAGGGGACCGGGAACTGCGTACCGCAGTCGCGCTGAGGTTGAGCAGAAGGGCCATTGCGTACTACACTCACCGGCTATCCCGCAAGCTGTGTCCAAAACGCGGGAAATCCACACACCCGCCCTGGTCGAAGTGGCGCACCCCGCAAGGGGCTGCCTGGAGGGCGAGCCGGCGCATGCGGGCCGGCCGCAGGCGGGTGGAGGCTCAACTTCACCACAGGAGTGCGCAACACCATGTCCGTGACCATGCGGCAGATGCTCGAGGCCGGCGTTCATTTCGGCCACCAGACCCGGTTCTGGAACCCCAAGATGGCTCCCTACATCTTCGGCCATCGCAACAAGATCCACATCATCAACCTCGAGAAGACGATGGTGATGTACCAGGACGCCATGAAGCACCTGCGTCAACTGGCATCCAACAAAGGCACCATCATGTTCGTGGGCACCAAGCGTCAGGCCCGCGAGATCGTCCGCGAGGAGGCCACCCGCGCCGGCTGTCCCTACGTCGACCATCGCTGGCTCGGTGGCATGCTGAGCAACTTCAAGACGGTCAAGCAGTCGATCAAGCGCCTGCGTGACATGGAAGCCATGGTCCAGGACGGTTCCATCGAGAAGGTCTCCAAGAAAGAAGCGCTGATGTATCAGCGCGAGCTCGCCAAGCTCGACCGCAGCCTGGGCGGCATCAAGGATCTCAACGGCCTGCCCGATGCCCTGTTCGTGATCGACGTCGGCTATCACAAGATCGCCATCACCGAGGCTGCCAAGCTGGGCATCCCGGTCATTGCCGTGGTGGACACCAACCACAACCCCGATGGCGTGGCTTACGTAATTCCCGGCAATGACGATTCCAGCCGTGCGATCCGCCTCTACGCCCGGGGCGCGGCCGATGCCATTCTCGAAGGCCGCAGCCAGATCGTTCGCGAGATCATCAATGACGAGTTCGTCGAAGTCGAAACCACCGAGGAGCAGGCGGCGCAGTAACGCCTGCTCGGACCGGCCACCCGGACGGGTGGCCGGCACAGCTTCCGGGCGATCGGCCCGGACCCCGGAAACCACTCAGGAGAAAACATGGCGGAAATCACCGCAAGCATGGTCAAGGATCTGCGCGAGAAGACCGATGCGCCCATGATGGAGTGCAAGAAGGCGCTGACCGAGGCCGGCGGCGACATGGCCAAGGCCGAGGAGATCCTGCGGGTCAAGCTCGGCAACAAGGCCGCGAAGGCGTCCAGCCGCGTGGCCGCGGAGGGTATCGTCGCCACCTATCTCAGCCCTGATCAGAAGCTCGCCGCGATCCTCGAGGTCAATTGCGAGACCGATTTCGTGGCCAAGAACGACGACTTCCTGGCCTTTTCCCGTCAGGCAGCGTCGCTGGTCGCCACCGGCAATCCCGCCGACGTGGCCGCCCTGTCCGCCATGCCGCTCGACGGCAAGACCGTGGATGCGGTGCGGGCCGATCTGGTCGGGCGCATCGGCGAGAACATGAGCCTGCGCAGGTTCGTGCGCGTACAGGCCCAGGGCAGGGTGTTCCAGTACATCCACGGCGGTTCGAAGATCGGGGTTCTGGTGGACCTGAGCGGTGGCGACGAAGCCCTGGGCAAGGATCTCGCGATGCACATCGCCGCCGCCAAGCCGGTGGCCCTGTCCCGCGAGCAGGTGCCCGAGGAACTGATCACCAAGGAGCGCACCATTGCACGCGCCAAGGCGGAGGAATCCGGCAAGCCGGCCGAGATCGCCGAGAAGATGGTCGAGGGCAGCGTTCAGAAGTACCTCAAGGAGGTCACCTTGCTGGGCCAGCCTTTCGTCAAGGATGACAAGGTCACCATCGAGCAGTTGTTGAAGTCCCGTGGTGCTTCGGTGTCCGGCTTCACGCTCTACGTGGTGGGCGAGGGTCTGGAGAAGAAGACCACCGACTTCGCCGCCGAGGTGGCGGCCCAGGCGGCGGCGGCCAAGGGCGCGGCAGCCTGAGGGGGTGCCCATGGCCCAGCCCGCGTTCCGGAGGATCCTGCTCAAGCTGTCCGGTGAAGCCCTCATGGGCGAGGACAGCTACGGCATCAACCGCCAGACCATCGAGCGCATCGTCTCGGAGATCGCCGAGGTGGTGCATCTCGGCATCGAGACCGGCGTGGTCATCGGGGGCGGCAACATCTTCCGTGGCGTTGCCCCCGGGGCCGCAGGTATGGACCGGGCCACGGCGGACTACATGGGCATGCTGGCGACGGTGATGAACGCGCTCGCCCTGCAGGACGCCATGCGCCGCATCGGGATCGCCGGCCGGGTGCAGTCGGCCTTGAACATCGAGCAGGTGGCCGAGCCCTACATCCGGGGCAAGGCCATCCGCTACCTCGAGGAAGGCAAGGTCGTGATCTTCGCCGCCGGTACCGGCAACCCCTTCTTCACCACCGACACGGCCGCAGCACTTCGGGGCATGGAGGTCGGTGCCGACATCGTCTTGAAAGCCACCAAGGTGGATGGGATATATTCCGACGATCCCAAGACCCACCCGGACGCCATGCGCTACCAGCGGCTCACCTTCGACGAGGCCATCGTCCGGAACCTCAAGGTGATGGATGCGACCGCGCTGACGCTGTGCCGCGACCAGAACCTGCCGATATGCGTGTTCAGCATCTTCAAGGCCGGTGCGCTCAGGCGGGTGGTGATGGGTGAGGACGAAGGAACCCGGGTTCACAGCTGAGTCGTCGTGACACCGTGCCGCAGTGGACGGGTCCCGGCCGGGGACGCAAGGGAGAGGGCAGATGATTGCAGATGTCAGGAAGTCCGCGGAAGAGCGGATGCAGAAATGCCTCGAGACCCTCAAGACGGATCTTGGAAAGGTGCGGACGGGGAGGGCCCATACCGGCCTGTTGGACCACGTCAAGGTCGATTACTACGGTACGCCCACGGCGGTGGGGCAGGTCGCCAACGTCACGCTGATCGACGCACGGACCATCGGCGTCACGCCCTGGGAGAAGAAGATGCTGTCGCCGATCGAGAAGGCGATCCGCGACTCCGACCTCGGGCTGAACCCCTCCACCATGGGAGATACCGTGCGCGTCCCCATGCCGGCGCTGACCGAGGAGCGGCGTCGCGACCTGATCAAGGTGGTGCGTGGCGAGGCCGAGGACGCGCGGGTGGCCGTGCGCAACGTGCGCCGGGATGCCAACAGCCAGCTCAAGGATCTCCTCAAGGACAAGAAGGTTTCCGAGGACGATGAGCGCCGCGCCCAGGACGAGGTCCAGAAGCTCACCGACCGCTACGTCGGCGAGGTGGACAAGGTGCTGGCCGTGAAAGAGCAGGAACTGCTGGCGGTCTGACGGCGCGTGAGCCTGGTCATGCAGCCGGCGATGCCCTCGGCACACCGCACCCGCGGCCACCTGCAGTGGCGCAGAGAGCAGATCTTGCGCGACGTGCCGGCGTACCCGCAGTCCTGGCGCGATCGCGCCAGGGGCGCCCCGCGGGATCCGGCTTGACCCGCTTCGCCAGTTCGACGCTCGAGATCCCTGAGGCGAGCCGGGTGCCGCGGCATGTGGCCATCATCATGGATGGCAACGGCCGCTGGGCCAGGAAGCGCTTCCTGCCCCGGGTCGCCGGGCACCGGCGCGGTGTCGAGGCCGTGCGACAGGCGGTCAGGATGTCGGTGCAGTACGGGGTGTCCTACCTCACCCTGTTCGCCTTCTCCAGCGAGAACTGGCGCCGTCCGGCGGAGGAAGTGTCGTTTCTCATGCAGTTGTTCGTGCGCGTTCTGGAGAACGAGGTCACGCGTCTGCACGAGAACGGCATCCGGCTCAGGATCGTGGGAGACATCACGCCGCTGGAGCCACGGCTGGTCGGGCTGATACGCGAAAGCGAGGCGCTCACCGCCGGCAACACCCGCCTGACGCTCACCGTGGCGGCCAACTATGGGGGCCGCTGGGACATCATGCAGGCGGTCAACCGAATGAGCATGGAGCATCCGGCGAAGACAGGGAGCTACACCGAGGCCGACCTTGCGCCCTACCTGTCCATGCACTACGCACCCGAGCCCGACCTGTTCATCCGCACCGGCGGTGAACAGCGGATCAGCAATTTCCTGCTGTGGCAGCTGGCGTACACCGAGTTCCACTTCACCGACACCCTCTGGCCCGACTTCGACGCCCACGCCTACCTTTCGGCAATCCACTCGTATCGCAAGCGCGAGCGTCGCTTCGGGCGCACCAGCGAGCAACTGGGGCAGACCGAGGCCGAGGCCGGAGTCGATGCCGATGTTGCCCGGGTCGTGGCGCCCGGACTCGGGGGCTGACCCCGACCCATGCTTCGCCTGCGCCTGCTTACCGCGGCGGTCCTGGTGCCGGCGGCGCTGGCGGGGCTGTTCCTGCTGCCGAACCGCGCCTGGGCGCTCGCATCCGGCATCTTCGTTCTGGTCGGCGCCTGGGAGTGGGCGCGCCTGAGCGGTCTTGGGCAGGGCGGCCGCCTGATCTACGCCGTCGCGCTGGGCATTGCCGGTGCCGCGGTCGCGCTGGGTGGCGTCGATGGCGGTCCCCTCGTGGCGGCGCGTGTGGCGCAGGCCTTGTTCCTGGCAGGGGCCGCGTTCTGGGTGTTGGTCGCGCTGCCCTGGCTGGCGGCGGGCTGGCATTGTCGGCACCCGGTTCTGCTGCTCGGCGTCGGCATCCTGGTGCTGCTCCCGGCCTGGACCGGGGCCACGGTGTTGCAGCGACAGCCGTCGCAGTTGCTGCTCCTCATGGCCACCATCTGGATCGCCGACTCCGGTGCCTACTTTGCGGGGCGGCGGTTCGGTCGCCACAAGCTCGCGCCGCGCGTCAGCCCCGGCAAGTCGTGGGAGGGCGTGGCCGGCGCGGCCCTCGCGGTGGCGGGCTGGCATTTTCTGGCGCACCGGATGGCGCCGGGGCTGCTCCCGGGCGGGCCCGGGTGGCCCGGTCTGGTGCTGCTGGAAGCGCTGGTGGCGGTCAGCATCTTGGGTGACCTGTTCGAATCGTGGATGAAGCGTGAGGCTGGCTTCAAGGATAGCGGCGACATCCTGCCGGGCCACGGCGGGGTGCTAGACCGCATCGACAGTCTCACCGCTGCGCTGCCGGTGGCGGCGCTGATGGTCTGGTGGACCGGAGGGGCGTCGTGATGGTGGACGGGGTTCGCAACGTGGTGGTACTGGGCTCGACCGGCAGCATCGGTGGCTCCACGCTGGATGTCGTCGCCCGGCATCCGGATCGCTATCGGGTGCGCGCGCTCACGGCCGCACGGCGGACCGACATCCTGTTCCAGCAGTGTCTGGAGCACCGGCCGCAGTGCGTCGCGATGGCGGACGAGGCGGCCGCGCGTGACCTGCGACAGCGTCTGCGTGGCGCCGGGCTGGACTGCCGGGTGCTTGCCGGTCCCGAAGGTCTGGTCGAGGTGGCATCGCTGCCGGGGGTCGACACTGTCATGGCGGCGATCGTCGGTGGCGCTGGTCTTGCGCCGACGCTGGCGGCGGTGCGCGCCGGGCGCTGCGTGCTGCTCGCCAACAAGGAGGCCCTGGTGATGGCAGGGCCGCTGTTCATGCAGGCTGTGACCGACAGTGGAGCCACCCTGCTGCCCATCGACAGCGAGCACAACGCGGTTTTCCAGTGCATGCCCGGTGGTTTCCAGGCGGGCTCGGCTGGCCCCGGTGTGCGGCGCATCCTGCTGACCGCCTCGGGCGGCCCGTTCCGGACCCTGCCGCCTGAGCGTTTCGCCGACATCACGCCCGAGCAGGCGGTGGCCCATCCGAACTGGGTGATGGGTCGCAAGATCTCGGTCGATTCGGCCACCATGATGAACAAGGGCCTGGAGGTGATCGAGGCGCACTGGCTGTTCTCGATGCCGGCGGAGCGCATCGACGTGGTGGTGCACCCGCAGAGCGTCATCCATTCCATGGTCGAATACGAGGACGGCTCGGTGCTGGCGCAACTCGGCAACCCCGATATGCGCACCCCCATCGCCCACGCGTTGGCCTATCCCGATCGCGTCGACGCCGGTGTCGAGCGTCTCGATCTCGCGCGCATCGGGACGCTGTCCTTCGAGGCGCCGGATTTCGCCCGTTTCCCCTGCCTGCGACTGGCCTACCGGGCCCTGGAGCGCGGCGGCGCCGCGGCGGTCGCGCTCAATGCCGCCAATGAGTGCGCGGTCGAACGCTTTCTCGCTGGGCGAGTCCGATTTCAGCGCATCGCCGAGGTGGTGGAGACGGTGCTCGACCGTGCCGGCGGCGACTCCCTCGGTTCGCTCGAGGCGGTCGCCGCCGCCGACGCCGAGGCCCGTGCCGCCGCCCATGACCTGCTTGGTGAAGGCTGACCCGGCGTGGATGCCTTCCATTGCAAAGACCTTTCCGGGCCCGTGACCGCACAGGCGGTCCCGTCCCGTCCACAGGAGAGTCCCGCATGACCTTGCTGACCACGCTCGTGGCCTTCGTGATTGCCCTGGGCGTACTGATCGTGTTTCACGAGTTCGGCCACTACCTCGTCGCTCGGTGGTGCGGCGTGAAGGTGCTGCGCTTCTCGGTGGGCTTCGGCGCTCCGGTGTGGAGTCGCCGTGCGGGGCGCGACGGTACCGAATGGGCGATCGGTGCCTTCCCCCTGGGCGGCTACGTGAAGATGCTCGACGAACGCGAAGGGGTGGTGGCACCGGAGGAACTGC
>Ga0169931_10002613_pt1 | contig 29190 bp, 29 predicted proteins | sample Kivu_15m_20L_FD_129675 | JGI IMG/M metagenome (GOLD analysis project Ga0169931, IMG submission 129675) | Freshwater microbial communities from Lake Kivu, Western Province, Rwanda to study Microbial Dark Matter (Phase II) - Kivu_15m_20L... | ecosystem: Environmental > Aquatic > Freshwater > Lake...
CTATCTTGAAGCCGAGCGACGCGCACGAGAACTCGGTTGGCACGACGACACATCGAACCCGCGAGACCCGAGCTCGCCGGTCGCCGACGAAAGCTCGCCTTGATCGATCAGCCGGCGGCGCTAGCCTCGGCCAGCAGCTTCTGCAATTCGCCGCTGTGGTACATCTCTAAGGCGATATCGCAACCACCGATCAGCTCGCCGTTAACATAGAGCTGCGGATAGGTCGGCCAGTTGGAGTGACGCTTGAGCGCTTCGCGCAGCTCAGGGTCCTCGAAAATATTGACGTGGTGAAAACTTGCTCCGCAAGCGCGCAACGCGCCTACCGTCTGAGCTGAAAAGCCGCACTGCGGGAAATCTGGCGTACCCTTCATGAAAAGCACAACCGGGGCAGCGCTGAGCTGCGACTTGATTCTTTCGTTGACGTCCATCTGCAAAGTCTCCTTAACGAGCGAGCGTCGCCGTTTTTCGCAAGGCGCGCCGTTCCTCGAGCTGACGTAGCAGCGACCATTGCTGCTCCGCCGTCATTTTGATCCATCCGGCGATTTCATCGCGAGTGCGCAAACAGCCCGCACAAAACCCAGCTTTGTCGAGTGCACAGATACTAATGCACGGCGACATGGGGCGGGCTTGTGCAACACGCGAACTATCGATGCTCATCGACCCTTCCTTAGGCCTCGGGGCTACTGCTTTCAGCGCGTTGAATTATGAGGGCTCGTCCCCTATTCTTCCAAGCGTTTTCGGATCTGCAATCTGCATCCTCTGCCGGAGAAAATCACCACATGAAGAACCCCCTAGACAGCGTCGGCGCCACAGTCACACTGGGCGTCGTCTTTGCCATCCTCGTCATGGCTTTGCCGCAAACCCCCGATGTCGGCGGCTTCCATCATCTTGGCCTCGCTCGTTGGGCTCACATCGTCACGGGCATTTTCTGGATCGGGCTGCTCTACTACTTCAACGTCGCACAAATTCCTGCACTCGCGGCAGCCAACGCCGATACCGGCGGCCCGGGCAGCGCCGGCATCATCAAATATGTCGCACCTCGCGCCCTGTTGTGGTTCCGCTGGATGGCCCTCGCGACCTGGCTGACCGGCGCATGGTTACTCGGCCGTAATTTCGTCGGTGCCTTCACCCTGCAAGAGGGGCAGGTCGTCATCGGCATCGGCGTGTGGCTCGGCACCATCATGCTGTTCAACGTCTGGGCCCTGATTTGGCCGAACCAAAAAAAGGTCATCGGCTTGGTCGAGGCGACCGCAGATGAGAAAGCCAAAGCCCGCCGGGTGGCGACACTGACCTCGCGAGTCAACTTCCTGTTGTCCTTCCCGATGCTGCTCTGCATGGGCGGACAATCACACGGGTTGCCGTTCTAATAAACGATTGCCTTACGTGGGTCGCCGCGCCGGACACAGTCCGGTTGCGGTGGCCCGCTGACAAGCCACCACGCCTCGTCGCTGCTGCGGCCCGCAATTTCTTTCGTCGCCGCTTCAAAACACGGCTGCAGTAACTTTTCGGGAACCAATAGTTTGCGCCCGGTTTCATCTTCGGCGAGCCAGCTGGCCGCATCGTAGGCTTCGGCCAAACCTTCTCGCCAGCGTGCATGTCCGAAGTTGACGGTCGGACGATCGACATACAACAAAAACTGCTCTTTGTAGGCGACGAGCCCGAGTTGCTTCCCGGGCGGTACACGAACTAGCACGGCTGTCATAAAGTCGCGCGCCGAACGTTCACCGTTGAGCTGCGGTGCGACGCCGACCCCCCAGTGCACAGTCAAGCATGCGAGCACCAGCGGCCAGGCCCAAATCGCTCGAAAGCGTGCAGCAAACACCGACAAAATCGTTGCGATGCCGAGGAAGCTCCAGAGTGGCCAATGACGCTGTAGCGCAGCATCGACCAACACTCGCCTAGCGGGCAGCCAACCGACCGCATCTCCGACCAATAGTGCTGCAACAGCAACCAAAATTGTCAAACCAAGCAGTAGCGAAACGCGTGCTACGCCGCGACGTTGATACAGTTCAACGAAATGCGCTGATGCCGCAATAACGAGCGCTGGAACGGCGGGCAACACGTACACGCCGCGCTTGCCTGAGCTAAAACTGAAGAACACGACGACCAACAGCGCCCAAACCAAAGGCAGCAGCACCGCCATGCGCCGTGCGCCAAGGTCACGCCACCAGCGAGGAATCAACCAAAACAGCAAGGCACTGACGGGCAACCACAACAATGGTATGACTTGAGTGAAAAAGTAATGCCAAGGCCGCAGGTGGTGCCAAGCTGCGGTGTAACGGGTCACGGTCTGCTGAAAAAGCAGCTCGTCACGGTACGCGAGAAGAGCTGGCGAACCGGACTCGGCGACATGCCACAGCATGGGCAACAACCACAAGCCGATCGTGCAGATAAAACTGCCGAGTAACCATGCAAGCTGTCGTAACTGATCGCGACCGGTCTGCATCTGTAGCAACCAAGCGAGCGGCAACAGCAAGAGCGCGAGAAAACCCACCGCCTTGTCGATCACCCCGAGGCCTGCAGCTGCACCCGCCACAACCAGCAACCAAACGCGTGGCTGCAGCAGACAGTGCCGCAGCAGAGCCCAAAGAGACAGCGTGACAAAGAAAACCAGCGTCGCGTCAATTTGTGCACCGCGGGTCGTGATCGTGAACTGCAGGGTACAAACCAATGTGACCGCAGCCAGCATGGCTGCCTCACGCCCATGCAGTCGCCGTACGATGTCGTACACCAGAAACAAAGTACCGAGCGAAGCCAACATCGAAGGCAGCAAGAACGACCAACGCAACGAGCCAATCACGGCATAGGCGCTGGCCATCAACCAGAAATGCAACGGCGGCTTGTCTTGATAAAGGTCGCTCCCAACTGTGGGAATCAGCCAGTGGCCGCTTGCCACCATGTCGCGCGCAATCAGCGCAAAGCGCGGTTCGTCCGCTGGCCATGGATCACGCAAACCATAACCGGCCACGATCAACAGCAAAAACCACAACGTGATCCACAGCAGATCACGTACAGCCCTACGGTCGTAGTCAGTCATTTCAAGAATTGGATGGGGTACCGACGCGCATCAAGTGCAAGTTGCGCAGGTACACAACCAACCCGAGACCCTGCCCGACGATAAATACGGGATCACGCCGATGGATGGCGTAAGCGAGCAACGTCAAGCCGCCTGCCAGGCTGAAATACCAGAACGCCCGCGGAATCACGCTACGCTGCAAGCGCTCGCTCGCCAGCCATTGCACGAAGAATCGCGCCGAGAACAGCGCCTGACCGCAAAACCCTACCAACATCCAAAGACTCGTATTGTCCGACTGCATGTCATTCCTCGCGCACTACAAGATCCATCGGGTAGCGCCGACGCAACCACATCACTCCCAGGATATCGACGATACCCACCCATAATCGATCGAAGAGCCCGTACTTGGAGACCCCGCGCTCACGGGCCCGATGATGGACTGGCACCGAGAGCACCCTGGCGCCCTCGCGCAGAAACAAGGCCGGCAGAAAGCGGTGCATGTGATCAAAGCGCGGCAGCGCTATAAAAACATCACGGCGCATCACCTTTATTCCGCAGCCGGCGTCCGGGGTATCGTCACCGAGCAACCAGCCGCGCACGGCGTTGGCGACGCGCGATTGCACACGACGCAGTGGCGTATCGCGACGAGTCGTGCGATGGCCGATAATAAGTTCAGCCTGCAAACGCTCGGCATAAAGCCGCGGTAGATCGGCCGGGTCGTTTTGGCCGTCACCATCAAGCGTCGCAATCCACTCGGCACGCGCCGCGCGCACCCCCGAGCACACCGCCGCGCTCTGGCCACCACGCCGTGAGTGACGAAGTATGCGCAGCATGGGAAACCCTTGGCCGCGCGCTGCCTGCAAGGCGGCGAAGGTGCCATCAGTGCTGCCGTCATCGACAAAAATCATCTCAAAAGACATTCCGGCAAGCGCTGCAGCGATTTCGCGCGCCAGCGGCAGAACGTTGTCCTGCTCGTTGCAAACCGGGACAACGACGGAAATATCAAGGGCCTTTTGCTCGTTCACGCCAAGACTCACTCAAAGTGAAGCACGCTCTGGCGGCGACAACCGCCAACGCTTGTGCGACCACGGCCAGTCAGCCGGCGCTTCACGAATTTGTCGCTCGACGCGGCGCACATAGCGCTCAGTAAACTCGCCCTCAGCAAATTGCTCGCCCGCCGTCGCGAAGGGCTCGAGGCTCACCCGGTAACGCCCCCGCCCAACTCGCGTTATGGCGCAAAAAAAAGCGGGATAACCCAAGCGCTGAACCAAGACCTCGCCACCCATAAAAAAAGCTGAAGGACGATTGAGAAACTGCGTCCAATGACGCCGCTCGCTATCGGTGGGCTCCTGGTCGGCTACTAGCGCGACAAGGCGCGGCACGCTGCGTCGAGCGATGACATCTCGAGTCAGTTTTTCAGCAGGAATCAGCCGCGCTCCAAACCGCGTGCGCAATGCGTACATCTGCTTATCGGCGAATGGGTCTTTCAAGGGTTTGTAAGCGACATCAAACGGATAACCCAACCGCCGCGAGAGCGCGAGCAGGATCCACTCCCAATTGCATTGGTGCGCTGCGAGCAGCACCGCCGGGGTACCGCTCGCCAAAGCAGCCTGCACCCCTTCGAGGCCTTCGAGCTCCATACGTGCATCAAGCTCGGCGCCAGCTAGTGTCGCAGACTTGACGATTTCGACCATCACATCGCTATAGGCGCGGTAGTAATCGACAGTGAGACGCTTGAGCGCTAGCTCATCGAGCTCGGGAAAGGCGCGCTGCAGGTTTTCGCGGACGACCTTTGGCTTGTACGGCAGCACCCGCGAGGCGAACCATGCGAAGCCACGCGCGAGCCCATGCAGCACCGCGAGCGGCAGCCGCGAGATCACACGAACCCACCAAACGGGGGTCGAGGCCAATGGAGGAGTCCGCGACATGAGCGCCGACATGTTACCGTACAATCGAAAGCGCATGAGCATTCTGTATCTGATTCGTCACGGTCAAGCGTCCTTCGGCAGCGCCAACTACGACCGCCTATCGTCACTTGGAGAGCAGCAAGTTACCCACCTTCGGGAACACTTTCTGGAACTCGGACTACAGACTGACTGCATCTACAGCGGTCGCCTGCAACGGCAACAGCGCACCGCCCAGATCCTCGCTGACGGGCTGCACTCAAAGATCAATACCGCAGCTGAATTCGACGAATACGACGCGCATATGCTGCTGCGTCTGCACGCCGAGCGCAGCGGTGAACCCCTGCACTCTCTTCAGAGCCACACCACAGCGCCGGACCCGCGCTTGTTTCAGCGACAACTGGAACTCGTGGGTGAGGCTTGGATACGCGACGAGTTACAAGCGCCCGAACTCGAGAGCTGGTCCGAGTTTCACAACCGGGTCGCTGCCGGGCTTGAGCGGATCATGCAAAACGAGGGTCGCAGCAAGACGGTGATGGTCGCCACCTCAGCAGGTGTTATCGGTGCGGCGCTAGGGCACTTTCTTCAGCTCGATGCGATGGGCGCGATCCGCCTCTCGTGGAGCGTGCTCAACTCTTCGGTAACGCGAATTCAGTACGACGACACCCGCCGTTCATTGGCAACCTTCAATGCCACGCCGCATCTCGAACGCGCCGAGCGACGCAACATGCTCACTTATCGCTAGACGAGCGCCCAGCGTACAAGCCGCCGGTACGCGTCGCAAAAAAGTCGCCGAGTGAAATTTCTTCCTGCTTGAGAAACCCCCGCGAGGGCAACTTGCCGTCGCGTACGAGCTCGATGACGGCCACCACCGAGGCAGAAGTTGTCCAGGCGATCGCGGTACGTGAACAGCCCGCAAGCTCGAGCGGCCGGTAAGCGCGTACGAACTCACGACGCTGCAGACGACCGTCATTCCAGCCTTCGGCAGCCGCGTGCACATAGACCACGTCGGCATCTACCGGTGGTTTGGCGTTGGCGAGAATTTCACCAGCGAGCTCACGTCTCTCGCGCATCAACAATTCGTGGAAAAAGAAGTTCATCAACTGCACGTGACCGGGATAGCGCATGGTCTTGTAGTCGAGATTCAGGACGCGACCCGCAAAGGTTTCGCACATCGTGCCCAGCCCACCTGAGGTCGTAAACGCTTCAAGCTGCATACCGTCGATGTACAGCGTTTCGATCCACTCCATGGCGGATACGGTCTTGCGCACCCCCTCTTCAATGACCTCGCAATCATTGAGATATTCGTTGACGACGCCCTCGGGTGACCAGTTGAAGGCATAGCCCAACAGCCCGGTCGGATTTTGCGGCAAGGCGCCAACGCGCAGACGAATTGAGCGTATGCGCTCGAACTGCGAAGCAAGATCGGCACCGACGATGCCGATGAATCCGGGCGCAAGTCCGCATTGCGGCGCCATCAAGCCCTTGGAGGTCTCTGCCAGTTGGCGAATGTGCTGAGTAGTCGGCACATCTTCGGTCAAATCAAAGTAATGAATGCCAAGCTGATGAGCGAGCGTCGCCACGTTTTTATTCAGCGCATAAGGCAGGCAGGAGAGGACTGCCTGTTGCGATGCCAGCACCGTCGTCAGCGCTTTGACATCAGTGACGTCGACCACTTGGGCGGCCAAGCGACTTTTGACCGCACGACCATCAATTGCAGTCACGGTGAAACCGGCCTCGTGCAACAGCTCGGCTGCCAGATGTCCGACCTTTCCGAGTCCAAGGACCGCTACTTTATTTAGAGTCATCAGTGCAGCCCCTCAAAGATCGAACGTGACGCCTTGCGCAAGCGGCAAGTCTCGAGAATAGTTGATCGTCGCGGTTTGCCGACGCATGTAGCCTTTCCAAGAGTCGGAACCACTCTCTCGACCACCACCGGTTTCCTTTTCGCCGCCAAAAGCGCCGCCGATCTCGGCGCCAGAGGGCCCGATGTTGACGTTGGCAATACCGCAATCGGAACCAACTGCAGCTACGAAGGTTTCAGCCTCGCGCAGATCAAGCGTGAAGATGCAGGACGAGAGGCCCTGCGGCACGTCGTTTTGCATCGCGATGGCATCGGCGAAATCGTCATAAATCATGACGTAGAGTATCGGTGCGAACGTTTCCTCGCGAACGATCGAGCTCTGCGCCGGCATGGTGACGATGGCCGGGCGAACATACGTGCCACCAGCCGGCACGCCGGCGGTAACGCGCTCGCCACCCCACACTACCCCGCCCTCTTGTGCGGCCCTGGCAAGTGCCGCTGCCATGGTGTCGGCTGCCTTGGTATCGATCAGTGGCCCGAGCAACGTCGCCTTGTCACGCGGATCACCGATACGAACGCTCGCAAATGCACCCTGCAATCGTTCGAGCAAATTGTCGCGGACGCTGCGATGCACGATCAGGCGCCGCAAAGTAGTACAGCGCTGACCTGATGTGCCGATCGCCGAGAACACGATGGCCCGAACCGCGAGATCGAGATCGGCCGAGGGCGTAACGATCATCGCGCTGTTGCCACCCAACTCAAGAATGCTGCGACCGAAACGTGCGGCCACGACGGGCGCCAGTGCACGACCCATGCGCGTCGAGCCCGTAGCAGAGACGATAGGCACACCAGACGAACGCGCCAAGGCTTCGCCATGTTGAGCGCCGCCGATCACGAGCTGCACCAAACCTGCAGGAGCATCGGTACCGAAGCGCTGCAACGCGCGGGCAAAAACCCCCATCGTTGCCAGTGCGGTGAGGGGCGTCTTTTCCGACGGCTTCCAGATCACGGGGTTACCGCATACGAGAGCGAGCGCAGCATTCCAGCACCACACGGCAACCGGGAAATTAAACGCCGAAATAACCGCGACCGGACCCATCGGGTGCCAAGTCTCCATCATGCGATGAGCGGGGCGCTCTGAAACAATCGTCAAGCCATGCAGCTGCCGCGACAAACCGACCGCAAAGTCGCAGATGTCGATCATCTCTTGTACTTCACCCTCGCCTTCACTGGTGATCTTCCCCATCTCGAGGGTCACAAGTGCGGCGAGCGCCGCCTTGTCGTTGCGCAGTTCCTCGGCGAAGAGCCGAATGAGTTCTCCGCGGCGCGGAGCCGGTACGTTGCGCCAGATCTTGAAAGCGTCTTGTGCACGTTCGATCGCGACTGCAACATCGGTCAACGGCGTAACCGGTGCTTCGCCGAGCACACTGCCGTCAATGGGTGACACACTCTGCAGGGTTTCAGTTGCGGACATGGGCCGCTCCTTTGTTATGAATTTATCCGCCCATTATGCGCTATCAGGCGTGCTTTGAGCGCTCTGGCAACCAAGTCAATCGATAGCGACCGTCGGAGTCATAGTGCGCCGCTTGTTTCTGCGGATCGAACCTGCGGCCATCGCGCGGGTCTGTGCCGCAGCCGGCGAGATAAAGCCAGTTACCGGTATTACTGTAGACGTCGTAATCAATGAGCGTAGCCTCGAACCAAGCCGCACCGGCACGCCAGTCGCAGCCGAGATCATTGAGCAAATAACTGGCGACGTTCTGCCGCATGCGATTCGAAAGATAACCGGTCTCGACCAGCTCACGCATGCCGGCGTCAATGAAATCGTTGCCGGTTTCACCACAACACCACCGAGCGAACGCCTGCGCATCATGCCGTGCCGCAGCACGCCCACTCAGACCACCGGCAAGATAGAGACGGTTACCGTGCTGCAAATGCAGGAAGCGAAAATAGTCGCGCCATAACAATTCGAATTTGATCCAGTACGTGCTCTCGTTGGCGCCCTGCTGCAGCTCATGTTGTTGCAAGCGCTGCCAAATCTGCCGTGGCGACAACGCGCCGCTTGCAAGCCAAGCCGAGAACTTGGTCGAGTAGTCGAACCCCAGCAAACCATTGCGCGTTTCTTTGTAACGCTGCGGCAGCGAACTGGAGAAGTAACGGTCAAGATGATTGAGCGCACTACGCTCACCGCCCTGCCCGAGCGCCGTAAGGTATGGCAGGGCCGCGAGCGGATGCGCCGCCATGTTTTCAACACCCAGTCGCTGAGCCCAGCGCTCGCGCTGCAGCATCAGATCGATGTCGTGGCGCTCAAGCGGACTGATTGACGGTGGCAGCGATACAGGGTCGATCGCAGCGACCGGTGCGACCTCGCTCGCTTCGACTACGCGACGAAACTGCGTGAACACACGCGGCAAGCGACCGATCTCGAACGGTAGCTCCAAGGGTTCGAGCAAACTCGACTGCCAGCAAAGCTTGACTGTGAGCCCCGCCGCTTGCAGCTGCTGGACGATCGCTCGCTCCTCGGGCGCTGCGATCTCTTCTGCGTAGATTGTGTCGACACCAAGTCGAGCCGCCTCACGCTGCAAGATCGCCGCAGGATCCCCGACGAGCAAGCGCAACGACTGTTGTTGCGTAACGAGTGATTGCTGCAAATCGAGCAGCGTATCGAGCAGATAGCGGCGACGGTGCCTGCCCATGCGCTGCGACATGAGCTTGGCTGTGCTCCATCGAGTCGCACCATCCAGCCGCGTGTCGTGGCAATAAACCAGCTCAAGCTGCTCACACTCGGCCGCTGCTTCGGCAAGCAGGCGCGCGTCGTGCAATCGCAGGTCATTGCGAAACCAATAGATGGCTTGGCGCGACATCAAAATGCCATCAGCTGCGTTTACCGCGGCAGCGGTCGGAGCAGTATTTCACGGCATCCCAATTTCGCTCCCAGGACTTACGCCAAGTCATCTCCCGGCCGCAAGTCACGCAGAGCTTGCTCGGCAAGCCGCGCTTATTGCCTTTGAAAGGCTTGCTGCTCTTGGCAACGCTGCGCCCTGCGGTCACGCCTAGGATCTCTAGCGCGCAGCCGCCGCGAGGATGCGCTCGGCCTTGATCAAATGCGGTCGATCGTAGAGCTTGCCGTCAAGCCGCAGCGCGCCTTGACCGGAGGCCGCAGCAAAAGCGGCGACGATTCGCTGGGCTTCGGCAATCTCATCGGCACTCGGGGTGAAAGCCGCATGGATTGCCGAAATCTGCGAAGGGTGTATCGCAAGTTTGCCGAGATAGCCGCTGCGACGCGATTCGCGGGCACGACTCTCGACCGCCGCCACGTCACGAATTTCAGTATCGACTGTGTCGATCGCCAACACGCCTGCAGCCGCCGCCACCGTAAGACAAAGCGAGCTCGCCCAGACATAGGGCGGCTCGTAACGTCCGCTCGCATCGCGATTGGCAAGCGCCCCAAGGTCGGTAGCGAGGTCCTCTGCGCCCCAGGTCACCGCCGACACGCGCGCGGGCAGTCGCGCGAAGCTCGACATAGCGAGCAGTGCCGCCGCCGATTCGGTGATCATCGGCAACAGCCGGATCGAACCCGGTGCAAGCCCTGCCTGGGCCTCCAGAATCTCGAGCCAGTGGTCGACCCGCAGCACGTCGGCGCCACTTTGCGCTTTCGGTAGCACGATGCCATCGGGCCTGCCGACAACAACTGCCGACACGTCCGCTAGAGCATCGAGGGAGTCGACCGGATTGACCCTCACCCACAGCGGCACAGACCGATGAGTCGACTTCGCGAGGTAGCTTGCGATATGCCGTCGGGATTCGGCGCGCCGCTCGGGCGCGACGGCATCCTCAAGATCGAAGATCACCGCATCGGCGCCACTCGCCACCGCCTTGTCAAAACGCTCAGGTCGATCACCCGGCACGAACAACATCGAACGCATGAGAGCTAAATCACTCCGAAATGGAATAGAAACACCTAAAGTTTGCCACGCGCGCGGCTGCCTCGCGGCAAGAAGTTGCCGCATCATTACCCTGTTTACCGAAAGCTCATTTCGAAATCGAGTTTTTGTCGCGCTTGAAAACTCGAAATGTGAACCGGTTGGCAGTTTTGTCCCCAGCTATCCACCCCAACGGAGGCGACGGCGATGCCTATCGTCATCAACACCAATCTTCTTGCCATTACCGCACAGCGCAACCTTGAAACCGTCAACCGCCAATTGACCCAGGCCGTCGAGCGGCTCTCGACGGGTCGGCGCATCAACAGCGCTCGTGACGATGCTTCCGGTCTTGCCATCGCCACCCGGCTGACCGCGCAGATCCGCGGCATCAATGCCGGCATCCGTAACCTCAGCGACGGGACCTCAATCGCGCAGACCGCCGAGGGCGGGCTCAACTCGATCACCAACAACCTGCAGCGCATTCGTGAACTGTCGGTACAAGCGGGCAATCTGAGTCTCACCAGCGCCGATCGCGGTGCCCTGCAAGCCGAAGTGCTGCAGCTGCGTGATGAAATCAACCGCGTCGCCGAGCAGACTTCTTTCAACGGTCGTGCGCTGCTTAACGGCAGCTTCGGCGCCGGTAATTTCATCGCCGGCGCCAACCTCACCGACACGCTGGCTTTTGCGGGTATCCAGGACAGCCGCGCTTCGGCCTTGGGCTTCAGCGTACCGACCGGCGGCCCAGCGACACCGGTTGGTAACGGCCCGGGCGGCGTGCCGGGATTCAACCAGACCAACATTAATGTCTTGCCAACCGGCACCCCGGTCGCACAGAGCATCAATGTACTCGGCACCACCTACACACTCGGCAGCTTCGCGCCGGGTGCAAAGGCCCTCTCCGCGGCCATCAACGCACTTGGTGTTCCAGGGCTGGCCGCCTCGGCCGGTCCCAATGTGATCAACGGCAGCACCGACTCGGGCTTCGTGAATTTCTTCGATCCGGAAGGAACGCTGACGATCAATGGGGTGGACATCACCCTCGTCGGTTCACGCACCAACACTCTGTCGCAAAATGTCGATGCCGCGGTAACCGCCATCAATGCTCGCGCCGATGACACCGGCGTGATTGCAAGCAACGGTGTGGCAGATGGCAAAGGCCTCATCTTGACGGCACCCGATGGCCGTAACGTCACGGTGTCGTTCGTCGCCACCGATATCAACGAAAGCAACGAGCTGATCGGTCCGGGCCCCGGGGGCACACCTGGGTTTACGGCAGGTTCGGTCAACGTAACTGCGAGCGCCACGATCGGTGCGCAGAACGTCAACGTACTCGGAACCAACTATGCCCTCGGCAGCTTCGAGCCGGACGCCAAAGAGCTCGCCGCTGCGATCAACGCGGCGTCGATACCAGGGCTCACCGCAAACGCCGATGCCAATGTTTATAACGGCGAACAAAATAGTTCGTACTTCAATTTCTTTGACCCGGAAGGTGTGCTGACTCTAAACCAAGTCGCGATTACCCTGAGCGGCCTCAAAAACAACAGCTTGTCGCAGAACGTTGATCTCGCCGTGGCGGCCATCAATGCGGTTTCTGCCCAGACCGGCGTCACGGCCAGCAACGGCACAGGCGCCGGTCAAGGAGTCATCTTGACGGCGGCCGATGGACGAAATATCACGGTTTCCTTCGAGGCAACTGATATCAACGTCAGCCAAACAGTCAGTGGTGGCGGACCCGGCAGCGCGCCGGGATTCATCGCCTCGAATATCGCTGTGGCGAGCTCCGATAGCGCAAGCTTTCAGTCGGTCGATGTACTCGGCACCAACTTTGCACTCGGCAGCTTTGCACCGGGCGCGCAGAACTTGGCTGCCGCCATCAACGGCGCAGGCATTGCAGGCTTGAGTGCCACCGCCAACGCCAACGTGCTCGACGGCCAGCAAGACACCAGTTATTACCAGAACTTTGACCCGCAAGGCATTTTGACGGTCAACGGTGTCGACATCGCGCTGTCCTCGAACCAGACGACCAATATCACCGCCAACATTGCCAACACGATCAACGCCATCAATCAGGTCTCTGGCCAAACAGGCGTGACCGCGCAGAACGGCTTCTCGCAGGGCAAGGGTGTCATTTTGACCGCGGCCGACGGTCGGACCATCAACGTCAGCTTCGAAGCGACCGATGCTGGTGAACAGAGCACCGCCGGTAACTTCGGTGTCGCATTGACAGGCGCGGGTGGTCAAGCCGGTACGGTGAACCTCGCCTACCTCGCACCCGAGGGCGTACTCACGGGCAGTATCGCGTTCAGTTCAAGCACCGGCCTCGCCCAGACTAATTTCAACGTTATCGGCGAACTCGGTCCCGATACCGACCCAGCTCCTGACTTGGCGACGCTGGCTGGCAACTTCGGCCTCAGGACCACGGGCTCGGCAGGGGTCGCGGGTTCGATATCGCTTGGTTTCTCCGCCCCGGGTGTCGCCAACGGCTCGGTCGTATTCAACCCGGCCACGGGTCTCTCGCAAACCGCCTTCCAAGTCGAAAGTGAGCAGGGCCCCGACACCGACCCGGCACCCAACTTCCTCTCGGTTGCCGGCAACTTTGGCATCACGACCACCGGTGCAAACGGCGTCTCGCCCGGTATCAACATCAGCTTCGTTGCACCGGACGGCGTACTGAGCGGCACCGTTGAACTTAGTGAAAGCACCAACGTCACGCCTCGTGTATTGCAGGTGGTCGGCTCGCTGCAGGAACCCTCGAATTTCTATTCGGTGGCCGACATCGACATCTCAACCACGGCAGGCGCAAATCTTGCCATCCAAGCGGTTGATGGCGCGTTGCAAGCGCTGACTTTTTCAAGAGCCCGTCTCGGCGGGTTCTTGAATCGACTCGAGAGTGCCATCGACAATCTCCGCGTGAGCGCCGAGAACCAGATTGCGACTCGCTCGCGTATCGTCGATGCCGACTTCGCCGCCGAAAGCGCGGCGCTCGCACGCGCTCAGGTGCTGCAGGAATCAAGCCTCGCCCTCTTGGTGCAGGCCAATACGATCCCGCTCAACGTCGTAAACCTGTTGCGTTCGAATTTCCTGCGGTAGGCAGCAACCGTCGTCTCGCAGTATCCTCGGCACGCCCCGGTTTGAGGGGCGTGCCGTGGAGTGTCGATGACCGAGTCTTCGTTCGATGTGTTGATCGTCGGTGCAGGCTTGGCCGGCATCGGCGCGGCAGCGGACATGCGGCGACGCTTCCCGCAGAAAACCGTCGCCATTATCGAAGCACGCGAGCGGATGGGCGGTACGTGGGACCTGTTTCGCTATCCGGGCATCCGCTCGGACTCCGACATGTACACACTCGGCTATCGCTCGCGCCCATGGCGTGAAAAACGCTCGATTGTCGATGGCCCCTCGATCCGCCGTTATATCGAAGACACCGCCCGCGAAACCGGCGTCGCCGCGCTCATTCGTTACGGTCAACGCGTGGTTGCTGCTCGCTGGGCTAGCGCCGAGGCGCGCTGGCAGGTCGAGATCCTGCATTCAGATGGCAGTCACTCGCTGCTCACGACTCGCTGGCTGCATTTTTGCAGCGGCTATTACAGCTATGCCGAGGGGCATCGGCCTCACTGGGAAGGTGAGACGGAATTTCGCGGTGATATCGTGCATCCGCAGTTCTGGCCCGAGGGCTATGACTATCGCGGCAAGAAGGTCGTGGTCATCGGCAGCGGCGCGACTGCCGTTACGCTCGTGCCCTCCATGGCGGACGATGCCGGGCATGTGACACTGCTGCAGCGCTCGCCGTCATACGTGGCAAGCCAACCCGCTGACGACCCCCTCGCCAAATGGCTCACCCCGTGGCTTCCAAACCGTTTCGCCTACGCGCTCGTGCGCTGGAAGTGCATCCTCGCGACGCTGTTTTTTTACTCGCTCGCACGGTCGCGCCCGCGGCCATTCAAGAAAAGCGTGATCAACCTTGCTCGCAAGGAATTGCCCAAGGGCTACGATGTCGCCACTCACTTCACGCCGAGCTATGACCCGTGGGACCAACGGCTCTGCGCGGTGCCCGATGGCGATCTGTTCAAGGCGATCTCGGGCGGCAAGGTCACCATGGTGACCGACACCATCGATCGATTCGTGCCCGAGGGGATCCGTCTTAACTCCGGATGCGTGCTCGAGGCCGATCTCATCGTGACCGCAACCGGTCTCAAGATCGAAGCTTTGGGCGGCGCGGCACTGTTCATCGACGGCAAGCCCGTCAAGCTCGACGAGATCATGGTGTATCGCGGCGCACTTTTCAGCGGCGTGCCCAATCTCATCTACACCTTTGGCTATACCAACGCGTCGTGGACGCTGCGTGCCGATTTGATTTCGCATTATCTCGGCCGACTGCTGCGCCACATGGACAAACACGGCTATGACACGGTGGTCGCAGAACGCGACCCCGAAGTGCAGGAGCAACCCTTCCTCGATTTCACCTCTGGCTATGTACAGCGCGCTCTGCCTTCGCTACCCAAACAAGGCGATCGCTTTCCGTGGCGTATCCATCAAAACTATTTGCGTGACCTGCACGTGACACGTTTTTCGCCACTCATCGATCGTAATTTGCGCTTCGCGAAGGCAAGCCAATGACGAACCGCAGCACTCGCATGAGTTTTACGAACCGTGTCGCTGTGATCACCGGCGCAGGCAGTGGCATCGGACGAGCGCTCGCGCTGGCTCTAGCCGAGCGCGGCTGCCACCTAGCCTTGGCAGATATCCGCAGCGAGAGTCTCGATGAGACCCGTCAACTGCTGCAAACCACACTTGCAGCTCGGCCGGAGCTCCGCGTCTCGACCCACCTCCTTGATGTCGGCTCGGCAACAGCTATCGAGAATTTTCCCGCGGCTGTTCTCGCCCTGCACCCTGAGGTCAATCTGCTCTTCAACAACGCAGGGGTCGCGATCGAAGGTAACTTCAGCGAAATCAAACCCGGCGATTTCGAGTGGCTGATGGACATCAACTTCTGGGGCGTGGTGCGGATGACGCGCGCTTTCCTGCCGTTACTTGAACGCAGCGAAATTGCTCATATCACCAACATCTCGAGTCTCTTTGGTCTGATTGCCCCGGCAGGCCAATCGGCCTACGTTGCCAGCAAGTTTGCCGTACGCGGATTTTCCGACGCTTTGCGTCACGAACTCGAAGACGGTCACATCGGCGTCACTGTGGTGTGTCCTGGCGGCGTGAATACCTCGATCGCTCGCAATGCTCGCCAATCGCGCGAGCTTGCCGCAGCCGATCTCGAAAAGCGCTTGGCGCGAGTTCAAAAGTTGTTACGTCTACCGCCGCAACGCGCGGCCGAGGTCATTTTGGCCGCCGTCGAGCGCCGCCAGCCCCGAGTCATCGTCGGCAATGACGCCAAGCTCGGCGCACTTGCCGAGCGCTTGATGCCGATCGCTTATTGGAAGCTTGCGCGAAAACTCATGTTCTGAGCACCCCGAACCATGACGGCCACTTTAATTTTTATCGCCTCGCTGATTATCTTGAGCCTGATATGGCTGACGCTACGCACAGCGCGTGGAGTTGAACAACGCATTCCGCCCGTGGGCGATTTCATCGATCTGCCCTCGACAAGATTGCATTTTGTCGAGCGGGGTGCCCCGACACAGGGCACACCCAGCGTCGTCATGCTGCACGGACTTGGCGGGCAGCTGCATCATTTCCAATATCATCTGCTCGACGCTCTCGCCGAGCACACACGCGTCGTTGCCGTCGATCGACCGGGCTCTGGCTACTCCACGCGCAAACCCGGTGAAGCGACCAGCCTCAAGCAGCAAGCCGATGTCATCGTCGCGCTACTCGATCGACTGAACATCGAGCAGGCCCTTATCGTTGGTCACTCATTGGGCGGCGCGCTGGCCCTGACTCTCGCGATTCATCACCCGAAGCGCGTCGCAGCCATTGCCTTGATCACACCGCTCGTCTATCCGCCACCTGCGGTACCCGCGGTATTTCGCCCACTCGATATCGGCAGCGCCATGCTGCGCTATTGGGTGGCTTGGACTCTGGCGACACCGCTCTTCATGCTGGGACGTGATCGGGTGCTGCCGGCCATCTTCGGACCCGAGCGCGTGCCGCCCGACTTTGCGATACGCGCTGGCGGCATCCTTGCGATGCGTCCAAGTCAATTCATCGCCACGGCAGAGGATCTGCGGGCCTTGCCACTCAGCTTGCCTGAAGTCACGCAGCGCTACGATGAGTTACGCAGCACAGCGGCTCCAGCAGTCAGCATTCTGGTCGCAGCGCAAGATCGCATCCTCGACTCAGCTCAACAGGGCATGGCGCTGGCAGCGACGCTGCCCCACGCTCATCTCGAGGTTGTCGAAGGCGGTCATATGCTGCCGATGACGCAACCCACGCGGGTCGCGGCGTTTGTGCAAGCCGCGCTGCAGCGCGTAACCCAGAGCAAAGCCGCACTCGAATGAAGCGCGGCAGCACGCTCGCCCTGTTGTATCTGACGGCGGTTGTGCTCGGACTCGGTTCGGCTTGGTTTGCGGTCAAGCGCATCGGCATCGAAGGCGTCAGTGCTGGCGCATGGCGCGCGGATCTTTTGGCGGGCAGTGCTGACGCCGGTCTCTACACCCGCGCACGAATTGCAGTGAATGCGGTACTCGCGCTTGATCGCAGCGAAACCATCTATTTTCTGGCCACCCTGGACGATACGGGTCGGCCGTTGCGAGCGGAATGTCGCTACCGCTTGAGCGGTGTGGCGCCTGATGCCCTGTGGTGGAGCATCACGGGTTATGCAGAAGACAACTTTCTCTTTCCGGTCGAGTCTGGGCGCTACAGCGTGAGCGCCGAGTCCACGGGCGTGGCGGTCGGTGAATCTTTTGTGGCCACGGTCGGACCCGGTGAGGCCGATATCGAAACCAGCGGTAGCGGCGCTCTGCGCCTGACGCTGCGTCTCTACAGGCCGGCAGCTGCACTGCAGCGTGATCCGGCGAGCCTCGATGCGCCGTCCATCGAACGGATCGGGGCCTGCCCGTGAAGCCGCGGCTCAGTGCGTCCTCGCATCTGGCGTTGGCGGTTGCCATGGCCATCGCCGTGCACCTTGCGAGCATTTATCTCGCGCCCGATCTCATCATGCGGCGTGTGATCAAAACGGTGGCGAGTGAAAGCGCACAGCCCTATTGGCCACCACCGATCGATCACACGCAGCGTCGCATCGTCATGCCTAGCCCCGACCTGTTGTACGCCGTCTGCGCCTATGACTTGTCGCAAGGACCGCTGCAGGTGGAACTCGCCGCGAGCTATCCGCGTTATTGGTCGATCGCGCTCTACAACTCACGGTCCGATAACTTCATGACCGTGAGCAGTGGCGAGGTCAAAGAAAACCCCATGCCGTTGATCATCGATGAGTCAGTTTCGACCCGCCGCGGACTGTTGTTGATGCGGGTGCTCACCGGCGGCAAGCCCGAGTGGCTCGCGGAGGCCGATGCCTTCCGGCGTCAATTAAGCTGCGTGCAGTGAAATGGTGCCGGAAATAGGATTCGAACCTACGACCTACGCATTACGAATGCGCCGCTCTACCAACTGAGCTATTCCGGCAACCGGCCCGCTTGGCGGGCTGCGAATCTTAAACGCGCCGCAGGCGGATGAAAAGTTCGATTCCGTCGTATTCCATGCCGGGCGGCGGCGGCGGCAGACGCTCGAAGCGCACTTCCTCAGGCTTGAGGTCAGTCAGCGTCCCCGTCTCGGCGTCCTGAAAATGGAAGTGTGGCTCAGTGTTCGAGTCGAACCAAGCGCGCTCGCCATTGCTCGAGAGTTGGCGAATGACGCCTTTCTCAGCGAACAGGTTAAGCGTGTTGTAAACCGTGGCCTTTGAGACCCGAGCGCCCTCGCCCTGCAACGAGATCAGGATCTGATCGGCCGTCAAATGCTGCGGCGCACCGAGCAATAGGGCCGCGATCTGCAGCCGCTGCGAGGTCGGCTGGATACCGGCTTGGCGCAGCCTTTCGACCATATCCGTTGAGTTGAGGGCAGTCATCTTGTTGATTATACGGCAGTATTCGATTCGCTTGCCAAGCGCAGCTCGCGCGGCAGACCAAAAACCACCTGCTCAACTCGACCTGCAAGCTCAACAGGCGGTGAAGCACCCCAATCGCAAAGCTGTTTAATGACCTGTTGCACGAGCACCTCGGGCGCCGAGGCGCCGGCAGTGATGCCGACGGCCTGCCGTCCGTCGAACCACTCGCGATGCAGATCAGCGGCACCGTCGACGAGATACGCCGGGATGCCGGCACGTTGCCCAAGCTCGACCAGACGGTTGGAGTTCGAGCTCGTCGCCGAACCCACCACCAGCAAAATGTCACAGTCGCGCAGCAAATCTTTCACGGCATCCTGTCGATTTTGCGTGGCGTAGCAGATGTCCTCTTTGCGGGGACTGGCGAGGGTCGGGAAACGCCCTTTGAGCGTTGCAACAATTTCGGCGGTGTCGTCCACCGATAAAGTCGTTTGTGTAACGAAGGCCAACTTGGCGGGGTCACTGACTTCGAGCGCAAGGGCATCTTGGACCGACTCAACGAGATGGATGCGCCCACCAAAACTGTTGTCGAAACGGCCGAGCGTACCCTCTACCTCGGGGTGGCCATCATGGCCGATGAGGATGACCTCGCGAGCCTCGCGGGCGTAGCGCCTGACCTCCATATGCACCTTGGTCACGAGCGGACAGGTCGCATCGAAGACATTGAGACCGCGCCGTTTCGCTTCATCCTCGACGGCCTTCGACACACCGTGTGCGGAAAAGATGACGGTGCCCTCGTCGGGAACCTCAGGCAATTCATCGACGAACACCGCGCCCATCTCGCGTAGTCGCTCAACGACGTAACGATTGTGGACCACTTCGTGACGGACATAGATCGGCTTACCGAAGAGCGTAATGGCGCGCTCGACGATATCGATAGCGCGATCGACGCCAGCACAAAAACCGCGCGGGTTGGCAAGCGTGATCTTCATCGAGACCGCCGCCAATCGAGAAACGCGTCCCACAACAGAAGCACCGCACCCACGGTGATGGCCGCGTCAGCAATGTTGAAGGCCGGAAAGTATGCTTGCTGCCAGTGCACGTGGATGAAATCGACCACATAGCCATGCTCGATGCGATCGATAACGTTACCGATCGCACCAGAGAGCACGAGCGCAAGACCGAGTGCGAGCCAACGCTCACGGCTCGCGTGCACGTTGCGCAACCAAACAACCAACACCGCGCTGATCACGAGTGCAAGAACGGTGAAGAACCAGCGCTGCCAGCCGCCGGCGTCAGCGAGAAAACTGAAGGCCGCCCCCGGGTTGTGCAGCCGGGTGATATCGAGCCAGAAAAACACCGGTGTGTACTCACCCAGCAGGTAGCGCGTTTCGATCCAACCCTTGCTCCATTGGTCTGCCACGATCAGCAGCAGCGTCAACGGCAACCAGCGCCAACCACTCTCTTTGGAGCGAACCTCGGGAGAGAACCAAACACTCATGCGTAACGTCGCTCCTCGCCGCTCGTCGTGACGTTGGTGACACAGCGCCCGCAAAGCTCAGGATGAGCCGCATCGTGACCAACATCGCTCCGTCGGTGCCAACAACGCACGCACTTGGTAGCAGCCGTGGCCTCCACCTCGATACGACGTGTGGAATCTGCAGCGCTTTCGATCACGACCGCCGATGAGGTGATGAGGAAAAACCGCAGCTCGTCACCGAGCGCGCTCAACCGTCGATATTCATCGCCGGCACAGTAAACCTTGACCTCGGCCTCGAGCGGCGCGCCGATCGAGCCCGCTTCGCGCAAACGCTCGAGCTCACGGGCGATCTCGGCACGCAATGCGAGTAACGCACCCCAATCGATGTCATCGGCCGGGAGGCTCGGCAAGTCATGCCAGGTCGCGTGGAAGACGGATTTCGCACGACTCCCGGGCAGATATGACCAGATCTCCTCGGCCGTGAACGACAGAATCGGGGCCAACCAACGCACCATGGCCTCGATGATGTGATACATCGCGGTCTGTGCCGAGCGGCGTGCCAGCGACTTGGGTGGCGTCGTGTAGAGCCGATCTTTGAGCACGTCGAGATAGCAGCCACCGAGCTCGACGACACAAAACTGATGAACGCGCTGATAAATCACGTGGAACTGATAACTGCGATAGGCCGCGATGAGCTCGCCCTGCAGGGCCGCCGCCCGCCCGATTGCCCAACGATCGAGGGCAACCAACGACTCGGGTGCAACCTGATCGGTTGCCGGATCGAAACCTGCGAGGTTACCGAGCAGAAAACGCGCGGTATTGCGAATACGACGATACGAATCGGAGGTGCGCTTCAGGATCTCGTCCGACACACTCATCTCGTTAGCGTAGTCGGTGGCCGACACCCAAAGACGCAGCACATCGGCGCCGAGACTCTGCATCACTTTTTGCGGTGCGACCACGTTGCCAAGCGACTTCGACATCTTGCGACCCTTGTCGTCGACGGTGAAGCCGTGCGTCAGCACGCCCTTGTACGGTGCACGCGCATCGAGCGCCTCGGACATCAAGAGTGACGAATGGAACCAGCCGCGATGCTGATCGGAACCCTCAAGATAAAGATCGACCGGCCCTTTGATCTCAGGACGCGCTGCCGAAACACACTCGAACGACAGCCCCGAGTCAGCCCAGACGTCCATGACGTCATTGACCTTGTCGTAGTCGCCCGCCTCTGCCCCCAGTAATTCTTCGGGCTGCAAAGAAAACCAAGCCTCGATGCCACCCACTTCGACGCGCTCGGCCGCCTGCTCGATGAGTTCGCTGGTGCGCGGGTGCAGCTCGCCCGTGACTTTGTGCACGAACAGCGGAATCGGTACACCCCAGGTCCTTTGTCGCGAGATGCACCAGTCGGGCCGATTGGCGATCATGCCGGTGATACGTTGCTCGCCCCAAGCGGGCGTCCACTCGACATTTTTGATGTCCTCGAGCGCCCGTGCCCGCAAGCCCTCTTGATCCATGCTGATGAACCATTGCGGCGTAGCGCGGAAAATTACCGGCGTCTTGTGCCGCCAACAGTGTGGATAGCTATGGCGGTAAGCCACTTGATGCACGAGCGCACCACTCACGCTCATCATTTCGATCAGCTTGCTGCCACCCTCGTCGATCTTCAAACCCTCGACCCAGGGCGTGCCGGGCAGGAATCGTCCATCGCCACCGACCGGGTTCTTGACCGGCAAACCATAGCGTTGACCGACCGCAAAGTCCTCTTGCCCGTGCGCCGGTGCCGTGTGCACCGCGCCGGTGCCGGCATCGAGCGTGACGTGTTCGCCCAAAATCACCGGGACTTGATTGTCGAGAAAGGGATGCTGCAAAGCCAAACGCTCGAGCGCTTCACCCTTGAAACGCGCCAGCGTCACGGCGGTATCGGTATCGACGCCGTAGCGCGCAAGAATGGCCGGCGCCAACGCTTCGGCGAGAATCAAATGACGCGGCGCGGCACTCGACCCGACGACAGTGGTAATCAACACATAGTCGAGCTCGGCACCAAGACTCACCGCCTCGTTGGCCGGTAGCGTCCAAGGCGTCGTAGTCCAGATCACCAGTTCGGGCGATGCCGACAACGCGCTGGCATCGAGCCCGATACGCTGTGCGAAATCTTTGCTGTCCACCACCTTGAAGGCGACGTCGATGGCGGTCGAGGTTTTATCTTCGTACTCGACTTCAGCCTCGGCAAGCGCCGAACGACAATCGAGGCACCAATGCACTGGCTTCGCGCCCTTGTAGAGGTGGCCATTGCGGACGATACGGCCGAAAGCCCGCAGCTGCTCAGCCTCGTAAGCCGGATCCATGGTGCGATACGGACGATCCCAGTCGCCGAGCACTCCCAGTCTTTTGAAATCGATGCGCTGCTGCTCGATTTGCTCGCTCGCGAAGGCCCGACAGGCAGCGCGAAACGCGTTGACGTCGAGCTTTTGACCGGGCCTGCCATGCTTCTTTTCGACCGCAAGCTCGATGGGCAGACCGTGACAGTCCCATCCGGGAATGTACGGCGCATCGTAACCATCTAGCGTGCGCGACTTGACGATGAAATCTTTGAGAATCTTGTTGACGGCGTGACCAATATGGATCGTACCGTTGGCGTACGGTGGCCCATCGTGCAGCACAAAGCGCGGGCGACCCTGTGCAAGGCGTCGCAACTCACCGTAAGTGTCCTCGCTTTCCCAGCGCGCGAGCATCGTGGGTTCGCGCTGGGCGAGATCGGCTTTCATCGGAAAGTCGGTCTGCGGCAAGTTGATCGTCGTCTTGTAATCGGTCACTGCAAAACCTCAAACGAATTCACGCGCCCGACTTTCGTCGATGCGCATCTGCACCACCATCAAATCCAATGACTCGAAGCGTTGTTCGGCGCGCAAATGCGCCACGAACTCAACCTCGAGCTCACGACCGTATAGGTCGCCTGCAAAATCGAACACGAAAGTCTCGAGCAAGGGCTCGACTCCAGCCACGGTCGGTCGGGTACCAAGGCTCGCCACTCCGCCGCGCGGCGCGGCATCGATTCCGTGCACCTGCACGGCGTAGATGCCGGCAAGCGGACTACTCTTTCGCTTAAGTCGCATGTTAGCCGTCGGAAAGCCCAAGGTGCGACCGAGTTGCTGTCCTGCCACCACGCGCCCACGCAGGCTATAGCGACGGCCGAGCAGCAGTGCCGCTTGATCGAAGGCGCCAGCGGCCACAGCCTCACGCACCGCCGTGCTGCTGACCCGGAAGCCTTCGATCTCGACGGGTTCGACCACCTCGAGACCAAACCCCGCCCGCTCGCCGACCGCGCGCAGCAGCTGCGCATCGGCACCGCCCGCCCGCCCGAAACGAAAATCATGACCGATGACGACACCGCGTACCGCAAGCTGCTCGGTCAAGAGGGCAACGAACTGCTCACCGCTCAGTTGACGCAGCCGCTCATCGAAGCGCAATACCACGACGGCATCGAGACCCGTACGTTCGAGTAAGCGCCAGCGCTCGCGAAAGTTGGTCAACCGTGCGGGCGGATGCTGCGGCTGGAGGTGCTCGCGCGGCAGTGGCTCGAAGGTCACCATGATCGCCGGTACCCCTTCGCGTGTCGCCCAGCGACAGGTGCGCGAAATGAGCTCGAGGTGGCCACGATGCAGGCCATCGAAACTGCCGATCGTGACGATGCCGCCGCGGTGACGCTCGCGCACGTTGAGGGAACCGCGTACGAGCTCCATAGGTATGCCGATTATATGCGTAGCGCGGCCGGGCGAAGACCCGTCAACCAGAGCGTCGCGCCGTAGCTCGCAATCCCAAGGGTGATGGCGAGCGTCAGATCAGCGGCCCGCTCGAGCGCTGAAAGCTGCAACCAATCGCCGCTACCCGCAGTCCACCAGAACAGCACCGCCACCATCACGAGGTTGCCCGCCAGAGCGCGCAGCAACAGCCCTCGCCAGCCGGCGCGCGGCCGATAGACCGCATCACGTCGCAAACCCCGCCACAACAGCAGCGCGTTGATGGCCGCAGACAGGCAGGTCGAAGTCGCGAGCAACACGAAGGGCGTGGCAAAGCCCGCGTAGTGCGCAGGCAGCACCACGGCGACGTTGATGGTCATATTGACGCCGAGTGCAATGAGACCAACGCGCACGGGTGTACGCGTGTCCTGGCGCGCAAAGTAACCGGGCGCCAGCACTTTGACGAGACTGAAGCCGATCAAGCCCCAGGAATACGCCATGAGACCGTACTCGGTCATACGCACATCGTTGGCCGAAAATGCACCGTAACCGAAAACCGTGGCCGTGATCGGTCCAGCAAGGACAAACAAGCCAAGTGCCGCAGGCACCACGATTAAGGTCACGAGACGCAACGCCCCATCGAGTGTCGCCGAAAACCTCTCGGTGTTACCGGCGGCATGCTCAGCCGACAGACGCGGCAAGATGACCGTGGCGAGCGCGATACTGAAAACGCCGAGCGCAAACTCCATCAATCGATCGGCGTAGTACAACCAGGCGATGCTGCCGGTGACGAGAAAAGAAGCAATCAAGGTGTCGAGCAACAGGCTCACCTGCGCCATCGACGAGCCGAAGATGCCCGGTAACATCAAGCGGCCGATCCGCCGCACGTCCTCGGCAGCCGGCGCCCAACGCGGTCGTGCGAGCAAGCCCAATCGGGCGACCGCGGGAATCTGTATCAACAGTTGCGCGACACCTGCGATAAACACGCCGCTTGCGAGCGCAACACCAGGATTCTCGGCATGGCTCGCCACGACCAGCGCAAAGAAAATCATCACGAGATTCATCACAACCTGCGTAAATGCCGGCAGTGCGAAGCGCCCGTAGCTGTTGAGCACGCCGCTTAGCAGCGCGGTCAATGAAATGAAGAAGAGATAGGGAAAAGTCCAACGCAGCATCTCGACCGCGAGTTCGTACTTGCCGGCTTGCTGCGTGAACCCCGGCGCGAACAAGAGGATGATCAGCGGTGCCGCGATCACACCGATCAGCGTGACCACGAAGAGCACGCCACCCAAGGTGCCTGCCACTTCAGACACGAGCCCGCGAACGGCGCTCGCGTCACGCTGAACTTTATATTCGGAAATCACCGGCACGAAGGACTGCGAAAAAGCCCCCTCGGCGAACAAGCGACGCAGAAAGTTCGGGATCTTGAAAGCCACCAAAAAGGCGTCCATGAGCGTGCCGGCACCGAAGGTCTGGGAATAGACCATGTCGCGCAGCAAGCCGGTGACGCGCGAGAGCATAGTGGTCAGACCAACGACTGAAATGCTCTTAAAGATGGCGCGACTCATAACGGCCGGTGACTATACCCGAGCGCGAGGCCAGCAAACGTTGACAAGCTGACCCCTCACACCGAGAATACGCGCCTTTTTTAGCAAAGCAGATTCAACACGTGGCCAACACCAAGTCCGCCGAAAAAGCCGCTCGCCAAGCCGTCAAGCATCGCGCCCGCAATGTCGCCTTGCGCTCGCGTTCGCGCTCCGCCATCCGCAAGGCTGCCGAAGCCATCTCGAGCGGCAACAAAGAGACAGCAACCACGGCGTACCGTGAAGCCGCTTCAGTTGTCGATTCGCTGGTCAACAAGGGCTTGGTTCACAAGAACAAGGCCTCGCGGCACAAGGCTCGCCTTGCAGCCCGCTTGAAGAAAATCGGCTAACCAACTGATTAATAAGACTTAAAAACCGGCCTCAGGGCCGGTTTTTTGTTTTGGGCAGAGCGAACGGTAACCCCGGAACCCAAGCGGAATCTCGGGGGCCACCCCTCTGCCGGGTCACCCGAGATCGTTTTTTGGGTTGTCCGGCTTGCAAGGTTTCTGTTCGAGCACGCTCGCGGGACTCTACTGCGAGCAACAGCGGCAGTCGCGCTTCACTGCGTGCCACCTCGCGCCAATCTCTCCCCTCAGGCCAAGGCTCCAGCGCCCCCACGAGCGCCCAGAGCATATTGAGCGAGCGCACATGACCCCCGCGTCGCAGGGCGAGATAAGCTTCGAGTGCGCCTTGCTCGCGCAAGGCCTCAACGGAGCGCACTCCGGCAGCGAGCAAGAGCTCCTCGGCGCGAGGACCGAGGTTACGCAGATCGCGCAACCGCAAGCGCAACTTGCCGGCCGCAATACGTCGTCGGACCTTGGCGTTACGCTCAGTCACCCTGCGCCGGCGTAACCGATTCCAGGAACTGCATCACCGCAGCCGCCAACTCACGCGTGCCGGTACCGGTTGCGCCGGAAATCAAGAACCAAGGGCCTTTGTGTCGCAGAGCGCGCACGATGGCCTTGGCTTTCTTTTCCGCTTCTTGCGCCGGCAGCAAATCGCTCTTGTTGAGCACCAACCAACGCGGCTTGCTCGCAAGATCTTTGGAGAATTTCTTGAGCTCGGCAACGATAGCCCGGGCGTCTTTGACTGGATCAGCCTCGGGGTCAATCGGCGCGATATCAACCAAGTGCAGCAACACCCGGGTGCGCTGCAAATGTCGCAAGAAACGAATACCTAAACCCGCGCCCTCGGCCGCACCCTCGATGAGCCCGGGAATATCCGCCATCACAAAGCTGCGATGCTCGCCGCAATAGACCACCCCCAAGTTAGGGTGCAGCGTGGTGAAGGGGTAATCGGCCACCTTGGGCCTGGCTGAGGACACCGAACGGATCAGCGTGGACTTACCGGCATTGGGCAGACCCAGCAAACCAACATCGGCAATGACTTTGAGCTCGAGCTCGAGCAGGCGCTTTTCGCCCGGCAGCCCGGGGCCAAATTGTCTGGGCGCACGATTGGTACTGGTCTTGTAGCGGGCGTTACCCCAGCCGCCCTTGCCGCCACGAGCCACAAGCAGCGTATCGCCCTCGTTGACGAGATCGCCTAACTGTTCGCCAGTCTCGGAGTCGCGAATGACTGTGCCGACCGGCACGGGCACGTAAAGGTCTTCACCACCACGACCGAAACAATCGTTACCGCTGCCGCCCTCGCCGGACTGCGCCTTAAAATTACGCTCGACGCGAAAGTCGGCGAGCGTGTTGATGCCTTGCACGGCACGCAGGTAGACGTGACCGCCATGACCGCCATCACCGCCATCCGGGCCACCGAAAGGCATGAATTTTTCGCGCCGAAAGCTCAAGCAACCGCGCCCGCCGTTGCCAGCCTGCACCCGCAAGCGGGCCTCATCAACGAATTTCATGGTGACACTCTAAAACAAAAACCCGAATTTCAGGCCGATATTGGCCGCAAACAAAAACCCCGGCACGAGGCCGGGGTTTGCAGATCGACGTTAGCTCGCGGCTCAGTTGGCCACGACGTTCACGAACATTTTCTGCTCGGCGCCGCGGCGCTTGAACTCGACCTTACCCGGGGTCAAAGCGAACAGCGTATGGTCCGTGCCAATGCCGACGTTGACGCCGGGACGATAACGCGTGCCGCGCTGACGGATGATGATGTTGCCGGCCTGAACCTGCTCACCACCGAAAGCTTTGACGCCGAGACGTTTGCTGTGTGACTCGCGGCCGTTCTTGGTACTGCCGCCTGCCTTTTTATGTGCCATGTGCTGTAACTCCGCAAATGATCAACCGGCCGCGATGCCGGTGACCTTGATTTCCGTGAACTGCTGGCGATGGTTGCCCATGCGCAGATAGTGCTTGCGACGGCGGAACTTGACGATGCTCACCTTGTCGCCCTGACCATGACGCTGAACGGTGGCCGAGACCACGGCTCCGGCCAGTTTCGGCGTGCCGACCTTGACCGAGTCACCCGAACCGACGAGCAAAACCTCGTCGAATTTGACCTCTGCACCCGGCTCAGCCGCGAGCTTTTCGACGCGCAGCACGCTGCCCTGTTCGACCCGATACTGCTTGCCGCCCGTGGCGATAACCGCGTACATGTAGACCTCCGGAAAAGGCCGCGCATTCTACTGGCGGTCAGTCGCTCGGTCAAACGCTTATTTCGGAGGTCTCAGCCTGTGCTTTCAAGGGCTTAAGTGGGCTAGTATCTCGCCCCGTGAACACCTTGGCGCAAGTGCGGGACCTCGTCCGTTCCGACATGGGGGCAGTGGACGCCGTGATCCGAGCGAGTATGAAAAGCTCGGTCGCATTGGTGGATCAAGTTGCCGAACACATCATCGCAGGCGGTGGCAAGCGCCTCCGACCCCTGATCGTATTGTTGGCGGCGCGGGCCTGCGGCTATCGCGGCGCCGGGCACATTGATGCCGCAGCGTTCATCGAGTTCATCCACACCGCCACGCTTTTGCATGACGACGTGGTGGACGGCTCAGCCAAACGGCGCGGTCGAGATACCGCCAACTCTGTTTACGGCAACCAGGCAAGCGTGCTGGTCGGTGACTTTGTTTACTCCCGCGCGTTTCAGATGATGGCTGCTATCGGTTCGCAGCGCGTCATGGAGATCATGTCCGAGGCGACCAACGTAATCGCCGAGGGTGAAGTGCTGCAGTTGATGAATGCCGGTGACCCCGACACGACGCAGCAACGATATCTCGAAGTGATCCACCGCAAGACGGCAAAACTCTTCGAGTCGGGCGCGGAGGTGGCCGCCGTCATCGCCGGCGCGAGCCCGAGTCAACAGCGGGCGCTCGCCGACTACGGCCGGCACTTGGGCACGGCCTACCAGCTGATCGACGATGTGCTCGACTATCGATCAAACCCTGAAGAACTCGGCAAGAACTTGGGAGACGACCTGGCCGAGGGCAAACCCACCCTGCCGCTGATCCAGGCGCTCAAGAAAGCCACGGACCTGGACACTCGCCAAGTCATCCGCAACGCCATCGAAAACGGCGGCCTCGATCAGCTCGAGCTCATCGTGGCCACAATTGAATCGACCGGGGCACTTGAGTACACTCGCGCCCTCGCTCAGGACGAGGCCGACAAGGCGTTAACAGCGTTGCATGCGCTGCCCGAATCGCCGCATAAACAAGGTCTCGCCGCCCTCGCCCGGTTCGCGGTCGAGCGCAGCTCTTGAGTCAGATCTGATCGGGATGTAGCTCAGCCTGGTAGAGCACTACGTTCGGGACGTAGGAGTCGGAGGTTCAAATCCTCTCATCCCGACCATCTCCCGCCCAAAGAAAACAATCAG
>Ga0169931_10002614_pt1 | contig 29188 bp, 28 predicted proteins | sample Kivu_15m_20L_FD_129675 | JGI IMG/M metagenome (GOLD analysis project Ga0169931, IMG submission 129675) | Freshwater microbial communities from Lake Kivu, Western Province, Rwanda to study Microbial Dark Matter (Phase II) - Kivu_15m_20L... | ecosystem: Environmental > Aquatic > Freshwater > Lake...
AATGTTCCGGAGCCATTGAAATTAACAGTGCCCCCCTGACAAATTCTGATAATATTTGCATTAGCAGCAGGAGTTGAATTATTAAATACTGCATTGATTGTCTGACAAGGAGTTACACAGGAAATGGTAGCAGCCCAACCAGTTGAAGTAACAGATCCATCAGATGTAAATCTGATGGTTATACAACCTGATGTATTTCCGATGGTAGCCTGTACTGTGCCGGGTCCCATAGTCCCTGTATATGTTCCCAATGAAGGGGCTGCAGTACTGTTTCCATCATATACATACATGAAATCCCAACTGTTTTCTATGTTGAAGGTGGTAAAAACCATTTGAACACGACCTCCAGGTGTTGAAGGGCAAATAGTGTAGGTTCTATTTTCGTTGTTTAAATAAGTACCCCCACTTCCACCAGAATCGTAGAAAAAACCACTACAAGTAGTACATGATCCCGATACAGGCATATTTATATTACCAGGGCAAGCCTGAGCAATGACAAATGATTGCACCGCAAATAATAAAAATGTTAATAAAAAAATATGTTTGGAATTTTTCATAAAACTTTGTTTAAAACCAAAAAAATTAAACCTATTGAGGTTGAATTACTACAAGATAATTACTGTTGTCTATTCTGTAAATTAACGTTCTTTCTTTTTCAAAAAAACTTAGATTATACTTTAGTGGATTAAAAGTATTTGGATTGTAAACATTCTCATGAACCAAAGTAGAATTGTTTTTGTTATTCAAATTTACCTGAGATAATTTAGGATATTTTTCATCTGATGTGGGTACAGATTCGATGATACTTATTCTATCTTCAAGGAGCTTTACCAAGGAATTGTAAACATCTGGATTCATTGCAATAAATTGAGATCCATAAACTTGTGATATTTTTTCTTGCGTAGTTAAAGTTTGCGCAAATCCATATGTTTGCATTGCAAGAACAAACAATAAGATCATTCTACATTTCATAATGTATCGTTTAAGTTAAATGTTAGTTAATATAATTTGGTAAATATAATAATTAAAACGTAAAAATTAAAAAATAGCTGCCATTTGATTTGACTAATTTTCAAATGCAAATTTAACAAGATTTGCACCCATACGCAAGGCATCAATTCTTTTTTCTTCAGGGTCATTATGTACATCTTGATTTTCCCATCCATCGCCTAAATCCGTTTCGTAGCTGTAATAACAAATCAGTCTGTTTTCCCAAAAAAGACCAAAACCTTGAGCAGGCTTATTGTCATGTTTATGGATTTTAGGTAACCCTTGTTTAAATTCAAAAGCTGACTTGTAAATTGGATGATTAAAAGGCAATTCTATAAAATCCAGTTCTGGAAAGACTGATTTCATGGCTACCCTAACAAATGGATCCATCCCATAATTGTCATCAATATGTAAAAAACCACCTGAGAGGAGGTATCTTCTCAAATTCTCAGCCTCTAACTTACTAAAAACCACATTGCCATGTCCAGTCATGTGGATCCAGGCATAATCAAAAATCTCAGCACTGCCTACATCTATGGTAGCATAGTCGGGATCTATATTTGTTCTCAGTTTTTCATTACAAAATCTGGACAAATTGGGAAGCGCCGTAGGATTGGCATACCAATCACCTCCCCCATTGTATTTTAATAAACCCAGTTTTACAGGTTTCTTCTGTGCAAAAGAAAAACTAGAATAAACTATACATAAAAAAAATAAAGCTAGGCGCATAAGCTGATTTTACTTGGCAAAAACCATTTTGTATTTAGTTGAAATATCTCCTTTTCGGATTTTCTCCAATTTACCTTTTATGAGTTGTTTTTTCAAATGACTCAAATGATCCGTAAAGAGAATACCCTCTAAATGATCGTATTCATGCTGAATCACTCTTGCATTCAGATCGTCATAAATCTCTTCTAAAAAATTTTGATCTTTATCCTGATATCTGATTTTCAACTGGGGCTTTCTCGATACCTTTCCTCTAATTTCAGGAATGCTCAAACACCCTTCTTCATACAACCATTCCTCTCCTTTTTCTTCAATGATCTGGGGATTAATAAAAACTTTTTTTATTCCTTTAAATGAAGGTTGATCTTCATCCTCAGCCTGAGTGGTATCAACTACAAAAAGTCGCGTAGAACGACCAATTTGAGGCGCAGCTAATCCTATTCCTCTGGTATGGTACATAGTCTCCCACATATCTTCAATCAACTTATATAACTCATTGTTCCACTCATTAACTGGTTCAGTCTTTTTTCTCAAAATCTGATGCCCAAAAGCATAAACTGATAATTTCATATATGATGTCCTAAAAAATTTTGTAAAATAATGGTTGCACTGATTTTATCTAAAAGTGATTTATCTCTCCTCTTGTTTTTTTTCTTGACTGTATGAAATACTATTTCACTGGCATAGACAGAAGTAAATTCTTCTTCCTGGCGATAGATAGAAATTTGAGAAAACTTAATTTCAATTTCTAATATCAACTCTTTGATTTTTTCTTCATGAGGTACAGAAGAGCCATCTTTTTGAAATGTCTGTCCAATTACGATAGATTCTACACTTTCTTTTGTAAGATAATCAAATAAAAATTGTTTCAACTCAGTAGTTGAAACAGTGCATAACGGACAGGCAATGATCTGATTTTCATCTGTCACGGCAAGACCGGTTTTGACAGTCCCATAATCTATTCCAATTATACGTCCCATAATGCAAAGTTACAAAAATGCATCTAATTTAATAAATAGAAAAGCTTTACTATATTAGATTATCCAAACCATTTTTCAATGCTTACAAAAGCTATTTACTTTCTCTTGTTTTTCATCTTAGTTTTTCTCTTGTGTATTTTATACCAAGATTCATTTATTCAGTATGATAGCGCAGGTTATATCAATGCGATACAAATTATTTTGGATAATAAAGATGTAGAAGACGATATGCTCAGGTTGACAAAACCCTTATCAATTGTACTCTCAACAATCGCTTATTTTATCACAAAGAATTTTCATTTTAGTTTTTACTTTCAATCTCTTTTTTCATTGATTTTATTTTCAATTGTAATGCTAAGAATTTCGGGAAATTTTCAAATTCACCCCTACGGAATTCAAGATTATTTCCTTCTACTGGCTTTACCCTTTGGATTACCCGTTTTTATAAAATATGGTGTGGCGATTATGACTGACAGCTTCTGTTGGGCACTGACTGCTTGTGGTATATTACTCATTCAAAAAATGATTCAAACGAATAATAAACAGTATTACTACCTCGTGCCGATATATTTTGGTTTTGTTTTTTTTAGTAAAGAATCAGCCATTTTAGGATTATTCTATCTTTTGATTTTCTGGATCAGCCGAAAGGAATTTGTCTCAACAATTACCTTGTTAAGTATTTTTTCGATTACTATATTATGTATGAATTTGCTAATACAAAATCTGACAGGTAAGGGCATTTTAGATTGGTGGCATTTTGCACGTTCGGATCAAAAAATGAGTGTTTTACACTTAGTTAACTATCTTAAGCAACTGTACCGGGTTTTTGATTTGTATTGGTTTTTTATATTGGGTGGAATTTTTGAATATTATAAAAACAAGAAAAAATACAGTTTATTATCAGTAGTATTGCTTGGTAGCATATTACTACTATTGATCTTCCCTTCGCTTTGGTATTACCGAAATGATCGTATCCTCTTTTCCTTTTTATTTCCATTAGTATTGTTCGCATACTTTTTTTATAATTTCCAAAAAAAGATATTTTACATCTTCTTGTTTCTATTTTTTGTTGTCAATCACCTTACGGAATTCTCTTTAACTACTCAGGTACCATTAGTTTCTTTGAGAGTAAGTATAGTTGTTGGAACAGTCTCTTTTATTCTGATTTATCTTATGGATTTATTTCAGTTAAAGGATGCCAAAATAAATCGGCAAAATGAAGAATTTGATCATTTTCAACACTAATTCCCTCTGCCTTAAGTCGTTCCGCCATATTTTCCCCACCAAAATGATGTTTGCCCGTTAAAACTCCTTTTCGATTCACTACACGATGGGCAGGCAAATCCTTAGGACAATGATTCATTGCATATCCCACTTGTCGGGCGGCGCCTGGCTTTCCTAATGCTTCTGCAATGGCACCATAGGTTGTTACCCGCCCCTTTGGAATCAGTGGTACCAATTTATGAACTTCCTCAAAAAATGGAATTTGAATATCACTCATGAATAATTAACTTGGATTTATACGTAAAATTCTGGTTTTGAATCAAAAGAATATATTTTCCCATGGGCAAATCATTCACCAAAATCATATTCTGACAGGAAATTGAATTCTTGTATAATTTTCCTTCCCAGGTATAAATTTGATAAGAAAATGGAAGATCTAAGGAGGGCAGTTCTACTTGGATACTATAATGCGAAGGATTTGGAAAAACTTTCAAATAAGTATCCTTTTGAAAACTTTCAGTGCTCAGAAAATAATCAGGATTTAGTTCTACCAAAAAAACATCGTAATTCCCGAAGGAGGTAAGGCTATCTGAAAATAGATACAGGTGCTGATTGAACAAACCTGACAAATACAATTTTCCAGAATCAGTTACATTTACGTAAAATCCAAAATCATTCAAAAGTCCACCTCCGCTTAATCCTCTTAATAAATTTCCTTCTTTATCAAACTGAAAACAATAAAAATCTGTCGGGGCATTGTAATGTTTGGCAATAAAAGTATCCTGTCCAAAAACAATGACACTATCGAAGGTTCCAACGCAATAAATTCTATCGAGATGATCTATACAAATATCATGGCTTGTTTCTGCATAGAGAGATCCAAATTGAAAGGCAAAATCCAATTGACCTGTAGTATCAAATATGGCAATATAAACTTGCTCATCTATATTTGATACCAGACTGGTATCTCCTATCTGGAGCACACCCATAAAATCACCGCTTAGCACTATTTTCTGTGCCATGGGCATCCATTCAATATCCGAGGAACGATCTTGGTGAATACTATGAATTTTATTTACCCATTTCAGGTTCAGATTTTGATCGAAACATCCTAAAAAAACATCATGAAGCCCCGAAGCACATAAAGTTGAATCTGCCATCTGAATTGTATCCCTAAAATATCCGGTGCAATATATACTTCCGTGTATATCATAGATTACCGATTTTGGTTCATCAACAGAATTACCAAGTATTGAAAAGGATTTGATTACTTGTCCGGCAGAGTCCAGTAAACTGAGGAATGTAGACCGCAGACCAGTATCATCGAGGGTATCTGTCCCTAAAATAATTTGCTCATCATAATAACCTCCAATGACAATATCACCCCTTTGATTTGAAGATATAGTATTAGCAGCTTCAGATCCATTGCCTTCAAATGATCGCAACCACTGCAGGTTTCCCTCTTTATCTAAACTTATAAGGAATACATCTTCAAAAGCATGAGCATATATTGTCTGGCCCTGAAATAAAATGGAATCTGAAAAATAACCGGTCAATAAAATCCTCTGTTGGTAAGTATCAAAAAACATATCCAGCACCCGATCATCGGCATTACCTCCCATACCTAACAACCAGACTGTATTCCCCAAACTATCTACTTTTCTCAGATAAATATCCGACGCACCTTTGGCAGATAATTGTTCTAAAGAATCATAGAAAAAACCAGCTAAATACATGGAATTTTCATCATCAAGTTCTGTAACGCTCAAATGATCATAGCCATTATTACCGAAATGTCTTATCCAATTGCTTTGAAAAGAAGACTGCGTGATCCCGGGAAAAGAAAATCCGAGAAGAGATAAAAAAAATAAATAAAATGTTTTTTTATGTTGCATCATATAGCTTCCCTGTAATAAACCTATATTGGCTTAGATTGTTTGATTATCAAAGGTTTAAAATTGATGTTGCTAAACAAAAGTAATATAAAATTAGTGTTCTTATTTTGCTTTACAGTTTTTTTACTGTCCTATATGAATGCACAGGAGATTGATCCTTCCAAAAAGGTAAAATTTCATCCGGAGAAATTTTTTGCTATCGAACTGTACAGCACAATTGGCCTAGGCAAGTCGAGCAATACTTTTATTCAACTCAGCCACTATTATACCTTTTCACAGAAAAAAAATTCCTATTTAGATTTCAAAACAGGCATTGGAGTAGGATATATGAATAACTTTTTCGGAAAGCTCGTTACGCTTACTTTACCTTTGGATCTGGAATATTGCTATGGTAAAAGAGGTCATTATTTGGAGGCAGGGATTGGGGGAAGATTAAATTTTGGTTTTTCGCTAGCTCAGGGTGTTCAAGTTATTCCGTTGGTACATCCCTACTTGGGATACAGATATCAGGTAATGGGACAAGTATTCTTCAAGACAAATCTAGGATTTCAATATCATCCCAACCTAGGTTTTAGTCCCATCATACAGGCAGGAATTGGATATGATTATTAACTAATCTATTGATGGATCTTGTAGAGTATTTTCCTTAAATTTTTCAAAACTAAGATCTTTCCATTTTTCCAGAAAAAGGGTTTCAATTATAAAAATCAAATTGGGTTCATTTTCGAGATTAGCTGCCAACCATTCTGCATTGAAGGGAGAGAAAATGGGTTCCTGATTTCTTTTTTGCTCGGCAAATGAAAGTTCTAGAATATCTTCCCAATACTTCATTTTTTGTTCAGGAAGAAAGGAAGGATATTCTTTTTCCCAAAATTGTAGCGTTTTTTCTCTGATTTGTTGCAATATATCTTTCATAAAAAAAAGGTCCTAAATAATTAGGACCCAGGTATTTTAAGATTCTTTAATAATATTCCTTGAAATAACCAGTTTCTGAATTTCTGATGTTCCTTCCCCTATGGTACACAATTTGGAATCTCTGAAGAATTTTTCTACCGGAAAATCTTTTGTATAACCGTAACCTCCGTGAATTTGAATACCTTCAGTCGCAGCTTTAACACAAACTTCTGATGCATAGTATTTGGCCATGGCTGAAACTTTGGTAACTGGGAGATGTGCGTCTTTCAATGCGCCGGCTTTACGGGTAAGGAGCTCTGCCGCTTCAATTTCTGTAGCCATGTCGGCCAATTTGAAAGCAATAGCCTGAAAATTGGCGATGGGCTGCCCAAACTGTTCCCTTTCTTTGGCATATTTTACGGAAGCATCGTATGAACCTTTGGCTATACCTAAAGATAGAGCAGCGATTGAAATTCTACCACCGTCGAGAATTTTCATAGCCTGAATAAAACCTTCCCCTTCCTTACCTAAAAGTTGACTCTTGTGAACTCTGCAATTGGTAAAGATAAGCTCAGCTGTTTCAGAAGCGCGCATTCCTAATTTATTTTCTTTTTTACCTGCACTAAAACCTTCCATTCCTCTTTCGATGATAAAGGCACTAATACCGTGGCTATCAAGCAAATCTCCTGTTCTTACCAAAACAACACCCACATCTCCGCTAATTCCGTGTGTGATCCAGTTTTTTGTACCATTTATGATGTAATAATCACCATCTTTTTGAGCTACGCATTTCATTCTCATGGCATCAGAGCCGGTATTGGCTTCTGTAAGTCCCCAAAATGCAAGATGCTCACCGGAAGCTAATTTGGGTAAATATTTCATTTTTTGCTCTTCAGAACCGAACATATAAATATGATTGGTTCCAAGTGAATTGTGTGCAGCTAAGGATAATCCAATAGAACTACAAACCTTTGCAATTTCTTCAATTATGGTAATATAGGCCTGGTAATTCAACCCAGTACCGCCATATTCTTCAGGCACAACCACACCCATAAAGCCTTGTTCTCCCATTTTCTGGAACAAATCCTTGGGAAAATACTGAGATTCATCCCAATCCATCAAATAAGGTCTGATATTTTTTTCTGCAAAATTTTTAGCAGATTCTCTGATCAGCTTGATTTCCTCTGTACTATCAATTGTCATAAAATTATTTTCCATACGTAGTATTTTTCGCAAAATTAGATAAATGTTGTGCTATTCATTTCTATTTCATCTGTTTTTTTAAAATTATTTTCACTCCGGCACTTGGTCTGTCATGCTCATACAACTTATTCAAACGTATCAAATAATTAATTTTTACCCCATATTGTTGCGCTATTGCATACAAATCTTGTCCTGGTAAAACGTAATGAAATTTTTTAGAGCCGGTATATGTCTTATTTTTTTCTTGTAAGTAAAACAAGAAGCCTTCACTCAACTTATTCGTTGCACTGATTTCGTTATACTTTTTCAGTAAGCCTTCCTTAATTTTATACTTGGCAGAAATTTTTTCGAGGTTGTCTGAATTTCGCCAGACAATGGCTTTTAATTTATTGACTATTTTAACCTTGGTTTTTATTTGTTTCTTTAAAGAATCAGATAAACTAAAAGGAATAAAATCATGATGTATTTGTGCCAAAGAAAGTGTAGTATCTATAACTGTAGGAAGCAATTTTAGGGTAAAATCCTCTACATTGCTGGTATCAAAAACGATCTCGGGTTTTTCTGGTCTTTCCAGACTAAGATAATCCAGATGAAATAGTTGATATTTTTCAATAAGATGAATAAGCTGTTGCGCATAATTCTCCGCAGAGGCATACCCTGCCTTTTGTAAACCTTTTGCCCAGGATTTATAATCTTCCTTGCAATACTGAAATAAAAAGGAATATCTGGATTCTGATTTCGATTGAGCAATTAAATTGGAATGTGCGATAAAAGAATCTTCATCTTTTTCAAAAACACGAAAGCATGATTTTTTAGATTCATCATCCCAAGCAAAAAACTTTTTCCCACCCCAGTAGGACCCACATTTAATTCCAAAATGATTATGTCCTAAGCGTGCCAGGTCAGACTGGCCAAATCTGGATTCCAGAATAGCCTGTGCCATTTTTATACTGGCAGGAATTCCTGTCCTGTCCATCTCAGCGATAGCAATTAAATAAAATTTTTTAATATAATTTCTGAGTTGCTCAGGACTTTCATTGTTTAATGAATTCGCGAAAGCAGTTTTAAATGGTACAAAATAAAAAAGGATGAGAAATCCAAATCTGTGCATATTTTAAAATTTTCTTTGTATGATCTGTATCAAAAATTCTTTGAGGAACTGTTTTGCCCCTTCACTTACTTTGAGTGCCTCCAAGTGAGATATACAGTTTGCTTCCCATTTTTTAATTTCCTGCATCAGATGTTGATCGGCCTGTAAAGAGAGAAAAATTTGTTTTACACGTGCTACTTTGTTATCAAGATTATCTGCAGAATGATTTGCATACAAATTCAATAATTCATTTTTAATTTCAGTTGGGGCTAATTCCAAGGACTTCAGATACAAAAATGTTTTTTTATTCTGAATAATATCTCCCCCCACTTTTTTCCCAAAAAGCTCTGGATCTCCAAAACTATCGAGATAATCGTCATACATTTGAAAAGCAAGTCCCATGGATTTTCCAAATTCTCCGAGATGATAGACATTTTGAGCATCAGTATCTGCTAAAATTGCACCCATTTTCATGGCAGCCTCCAATAGCACGGAAGTTTTCAACTCAATCATTTTGATATATTCGTCAATACTAACCTGATCCTGACTCTCAAAATTCATATCCATTTGCTGCCCTTCACAAACACCAATGGCAGTATGATTAAAAACATCAATCAACTGATTTAAATGAGCAGAGCCAGATTTTGTCAAATACTGATAAGCATATACCAACATGACATCACCTGAAAGAATAGCAGTATTAGTTCCATATTTCACATGAACAACGGGTTGTCCTCTCCTTAGATTTGCATCATCCATGATGTCATCATGAATTAAGGAAAAATTATGAAACAATTCAATTGCATAAGCTAAAGGCAGAGCTTCTTCGTAATTTTTTTTGTCAAATAACTGATAAGAAAGCAATAAAAGAAGTGGCCTCATTTGCTTACCTCCCAGTGACAAAATATAATCTAATGGCTCGTACAATTGAGAAGGACTAAATTGCTGAAACCCATTTTTACTTGCATACTCCTGGTAGATATGTCTTAATTCTTCAAAATTTTTCATCTTATTTATTGAAAACAAAAGAAATTTCTTTTGCGTTTTAGATTTTGGGATAATTCCTTGAAATGCAAAAATAAACAATGATCACAATAATATTTATTTTTAATTTCTATTCTTTAATTCCTTTCATCTGAGAACTTCTCTTTGATTTTTTTTTGATACATTTGTTAGAGAACTTAAGTAAATTTTATGCATCTGCACAAACATACTCTGCTTAGCTATTTTGCGCTATTTTTTTTATTGACCCAGCTCACTCCTATTGAATGTTTTGGCCAAAAATACTCGAATGAATTTTTGTCCATAGGCTTAGGAGCCAGGGCGCAGTCAATGGGTGGTGCTATGGTGGCTCATATAGGTGATGCACAATCCGGATTTTGGAACCCTGCCGGACTTACAGGTATTGAATCAGATCTTCAGGTTAGTGCCATGCATGCTGAATGGTTTGGAGGTATAGGAAAATATGATTATGCCGGTTTTGGAATGCCCATAAAAGGAAAACCGATGCGACTTGGATTTAGTTTTATTCGATTTGGTGTTGATGGCATCCCCAATACCTTGAGCTTGTATGACTCAGATGGAAGCATCAATTACAATAACATTACCGAATTTTCTGCAGCTGATTACGCCTTCCTTTTACATTATGCTTATTCTTTTGAAAAAATTGGCTTGTCAATCGGAGTGACACCCAAAGTGGTTTACAGACAAATTGGAAGTTTTGCTCAGTCTTGGGGATTCGGAGCCGACATTGGACTTCAGTACCAATACAAGAAAAAATTAATGGTAGGACTAATGCTAAAAGATATCAGTACTACTTTTAATGCATGGAGATTTAATTTTGATGAAAACGCAAGAAATGTACTGGGTCTAACCGGCAATGAAATTCCAATCAATTCTTATGAGATTACCAAACCTCAAATCATTTTAGGAGCTGCTTTTAACCACAGATTTTTACTCGGCAAAAAAGATCAAACTGACAGCTTGGGTAATGCAAAGAAAAGAAAATCAATCGGTATCTTAACCGAGGCAGATCTTATTATGACAACAGACGGACAAAGAAATACTTTGGTAAGTGCCAATCCTATCAGTTTAGATCCTGCATTTGGTCTTGAACTCGATTACAATCAATTTTTATTTCTAAGGGCAGGAATCAATAACTTTCAACAAATTAGCAGTTTGGATGACCAGAAAAGTTGGTCCTTTCAACCTGGATTTGGCGTTGGATTCAAGATTTATGCATTCAGAATAGATTATGCTTTAACAAACCTGGGTGGTAGTTCCGGAGTTTTACCCTCTCACCTTGTGTCCCTTTCTGTTGATATAAGTTATGATTATATCAAACAAGCCATAAAAAAAGCATCTCAAAATCCTCAATAAAGTACATATGAAGTTGAGAATTTTCCTATCGATTTACCTGCTTATAACTTTCATTCAACTGAAAGCTCAAATGCACAATGGATTATTTGGCAATGAATGGATTAATTACAATCAGACATACTACAAAATTAAAGTAGCTCAGGATGGTTTTTACAGAATCAGCAGCACAACATTGACCAATGCTGGAATTAATTTATTGGCTGCCAACCCATCACATTTTCAATTGTATCACATGGGTCAACAAGTACCTGTGTATGTGCATTTAAATAATGGTGCCATTGATTATGTTGAATTTTATGGTAAAAAAAACAATGGTGCACTTGACGAAAACTTGTATAATGTGGCTGCCCAGCACTTTAATCCTTTATATAGTGCAATTACTGATACAGCAGCTTATTTTTTAACCAGTTCTGTGGTAACACCATCCTTTCAGTTTCAAAATGCTAATAATAATTTATCCAATTTACCTACGAAAGAGGCCTTCTACCTGCACAAATCTGAAAATATACAGTCTCAAAATTGGCAAAAAGGCAAAGATTATTCAATAACAGGAGTCATTTTAAACAAACCTAGTTTTGAATATGGAGAAGGTTATGGAAGCAATAGATCCAGTAGTATAAATCTTTCTCTGACTACAGATCAGCTGAACAGTACCGGACCAGTTGCAACAGCAAGAGTAAGATCTTATGCTGTGGGTGACATTGCTCATGGCGTAGACATTCGTATTGGAACCAATCCCAGTTTATACAGCCTCAATTTTGGAGGCGATTCTGTGATGACCCATTCCTTTACAATACCTTTGAATCAGATTTCGAATACTACAACGCTACGTGTACTTTCTAACGGGGGTGGCAATGATAAAAATTCGGTTAGTTTTGCTGAAATTATATATCCCCGAAATTTTAATTTTGGAGGAAATTCTGTTTTTTCCTTTCAGATTGGCCCTGGAAACAGGAAATATATTGAGGTAAGTAATTTTAATGGAACCAACGGATTTTCTCAAAATATTTATCTGTATGACCTAACTACAGGTAGAAGGGTAATTTGTTTCTGGGATGGCTTACGCGTTTTATTTGATTTACCTGCCTCCACTCAAACCAGAGATTTGGTATTGGTAAATTTCTCGGCTCCCAATACAACAAACCAGGTAGCACAGCTAGAAACCATAAATTTCATAAATCCAAGTGCAAATGCTTCTGCCAATTATATCATTCTCTATCACAAAAATCTAACTACCAGTAATAGTGGTTTGAATCCAATTACAGAATATGCCAGTTACAGGGCGTCAACTGGATTTAATCCTATCACAATCGAAATCTCTGAAATTGCCAATCAATTTGGTTATGGAATAGAGAAACATCCTGTCGCCATTAAAAATTTTGCACAATATGTAAAGGCCAACTGGACCAATCCTCAATATCTTTTTCTTATTGGCAAGGGAAGGCTTTATACTGCTGTAAGAAATTTCAATACCTACGATAATTTAATTCCTGCATTTGGGTCTCCACCCTCCGACAATTTGATGGTAGCTCCATTAGGATCTGATGTTCCGGCTTTACCTATTGGCAGGCTGGCTGCCTACACTGGGGATCAGGTGCTAACTTACCTTCAAAAAATAAGAGATACTGAGGCGCAGAGAAATGCACCTCAAACATTGGCTGACAGAGGATGGATGAAAAATGTAGTTCATTTAGGTGGTGGTGATGATAATTCCCAACAATCGATTATACGCTCTGCTCTAACCAATATGGAGGGAATCATAGAAGGCTCTGACTATGGTGCTCAGGTGCATTCCTTTTTCAAAACCTCTACCAATCCTATTCAAGCGGCACAATCAGCTTTTCTGGATTCTCTCATCAACAATGGCGTATCTCTTCTCACATTTTTTGGACATTCTTCTCCCAATAGTTTTGATTTTAACCTGGATCGCCCTGAAAACTATCAAAACACTGGAAAATACCCTTTAATCATTTCCCTGGGCTGTTATAGCGGGACAATATTTGACGATGGTCAATTCATAAGTGAAAAATTTATTTTTGAACCGAATGCTGGTGCTGCTGGATTTTTAGCCTCTGTAGGTGCTTCCTCTTTGGTTTCATTATCCAATTTTTCGATTGGATTGTATAATAATATTACAGACAGGGATTACAACAAAGGCATACCGAAAGCGATACAATCTACAATTCAAAACTTGGAAAATTCAGGTGCTTATTTGGATGCTTTGCAAATGGCAACCCAGTACATGGTTTATCATGGAGATCCCGCTTTCACATTAAACACAACGGAAAGGCCAGACTACTTTATAGATGCGAGTTGTGTTTCTCATAGTCCAAATCAGGTAAGTACTGTAGATCAGAGTTTTAGCTTAAGCTTGGATGTATATAATCTGGGTAAGGGTATTGATACTATTTTCAATATCGAAATTAACAGAACAACCCCTGATGGGCAATTTGGTTTTGTTAGCAGACAAAGATTCAATGCACCTCATTTTAAAAACACTTATACCTTTTCTATCCCTGTTGGAGGTTCTGCAAATCAGGGAATTAATCTTTTTCATATTAAAGTAGATTCTGAGGAAGAAATTGAGGAAAAACCCAATCCTTCAGCAGAAAACAACAATGAGATTCTGAATTATGCAGTTCAGATTATTTCAGATGACATTATTCCTGTTTTTCCTCCTGACTTTGGAATCGTTGGTACGCAACCCATCACTTTAACCGCTACTGCCGGATCAGGAAATATTTTGTCGCAAACCTACAGGATGCAGATTGACAGCACTGCCTATTTTAATAGCCCCTTGTTAAAAGATACTCAATTTGTACAGGCTGGAGGAATTCTCAATTGGACGCCGCCTATTACCTACATAGATAGTACGGTGTATTATTGGCGTATCAGCTTGGACTCTACGAATGCCAGCATTGGTTACAATTGGCTTGAGCGTTCTTTTATTTTTCTTGACAGCAGTTCGACAGGTTGGAATCAATCTCATTTTTTTCAATTTGAAAAGGATCAACTCAGTAATTTTAATTTTAGTGAACCGAGCAGGCGATTTGAATACGTAAATACCTTTCAGGAAATTAGTGTAACAAATGGATTTACGCCAAATCCACTACATCCCGAACAATTAAAACTTTCTTTCAATAATGTTTTACTGGATAAATGCCGTTGTAGTAATAACCGGGGAACCTATGTTACAGTTATTGACTCTGCCAGTGCCAATGTATGGGTTTTACCTGGCGGTACGAGTCGTTATGGCGCCATTAACTGTGACCCTGCCCAGCGTGATGCTTATGCCTTTTTGTTTGAAACGGATAATCCATTGAGGCAGGCAGATTTGAACAACTTCCTGCAAGATAGTATTCCGGATGGATCCTACATTTTAATTTACACATTAAATGATGCGGATGCTGATACCTGGAATAGTTCCTTATCAAATTACATTTTATCTCAGGGTTCAACTTTATTTACAGGCTTACAACAAAATTCAGGTGGCTTACCCTGGGCATTTTACTACCAAAAAAACCGTCCCGGATTTGCTTATCGGGCTGAAAATTTGGGTGCCAATACAAACGATATCATTCAATTATCAGGTTTGATACCTGGGAATTGGAATGATGGAAAAATTGTTTCTACGATTATTGGCCCATGTCAAAATTGGCAAACGCTGAAATGGAGTGATTTTGATTTGGATCCACATGATATTTCATACCTTAAAGTTTATGGAATTGATAGCATGCAGGTAAACAAAGCTCTTTTAATTGATCAGTTGACACAGAAAGATACTTTATTATCTCAAATTGACGCTCAGGTTTTCCCCTATCTTCAACTTGAATGGCATTGTAAGGATTCTGTTAACAGAAGTAGCCCTCAATTGAAATATTGGAGAATTTTGGCTGATTTGTCTCCTGAAGCTGCAGTCAGACCTGATATTTACACCTTCAGTACCGCAGATACGGTTGAAAGAGGTCAAGATTTTACATACGAGGTGATGCTTGCCAATATAAGCAGCATGCCAATGGATAGTATGCTTGTAAAATTTCAATTAAACAACCAAACTCCGGTTTACAAAAGATTGGGTCCTTTAGCTGCTGGAGATACATTAAGATCTACCCCTTTCACTGTTAATACCCTGGGTTTATCCGGACTGCAAACCATTTCTATTGAGATAAATCCGGACAACGACCAGAGAGAATTATACCATTTCAATAATTATGCTAGCACCCAATTTTATGTTCGTAACGATCGATTAAATCCACTTTTAGATGTAAGTTTCGATGGTGTGAAAATTATGAATGGAGATCTCATCTCCGGAGAATCGGAAATCAATGTTAGTTTGCGGGATGAGAATAGATGGTTGGCGCTAAGAGATATAAATGATTTTAGGTTGGTACTAAGAAACCCTAATTTTAGCACAGGAGAAACTGAATTAAACAGTAATGAGCCTGTAGTTAAGAATTTTCAATTTTTCCCAGCCGACAGTAATCTCCTACAACAAGAAAACAGAGCAGAGATTCAATGTAAACTTGATTTACCCTGGGATGGCAAGTATACATTATTTGTTAGTGCCAAAGACAGATCGGGAAATAATTCTGGAAATTTAGACTACAGTGTTGACTTTGAAGTGATTAATAAAAGCATGATCACTGAGGTTTTAAACTATCCGAATCCATTTACAACCAAAACACATTTTGTTTTCACTTTAACTGGTAGAGAAATTCCCGAGCAGATAAAGATACAAATTTATACCGTGAGTGGAAAATTAGTTCGAGAGATTGACGAAACAGAGTTGGGCCCTATACATATTGGCGTAAATAAAACCAGTTTTGCTTGGGATGGCACCGATCAATTTGGGGATAGATTGGCGAATGGAGTATATCTATACAGGGTTATTTCCAAATTAAATAAAGATGATTTGCAAGAGATGGAAATTTACCAAAATAAAGCTTCCAACTTTTTCAAAGATGGTTTTGGCAAAATGTATCTCATGAGATAGAAACTTCTTTCAAGTTTGCTATAAAATTGGTATTAAATAGGCCAGAATTATAATATGCTACAGTAAAAAGTGTTCAATAATAGAAATTGCGGGTTTTATTCTTTCCTCCCCCTCTCCTTTTACTATCTGATATTTTTTGTTGTAATTTTTTAACTCTTCTTCATATAGATGAAAAAGTCTTTCTCTGTCATAGGGGTTCTCTCTTAGCGGATCATCTTCCCAAGGCAAATCGGCGGCACAAAGAAAATAAAAATCAAAGTCTGATTCTTGAATAGCAGAATGAATCCAATCTGGGCAAAATTGATATTTTTCCCATAACCAAATTTTATATACAAGTAATTCAGTATCAGCAATTACCAAATGTTCACTCCGTTTTTCTTTTTCTAATTTATACTGTTCTTGGGCCATATAAAGTACATCCTCAACATTGTAAGCATCTTTGCCCTTCAAATAAATTCGAGAAAACTCAGGAATAATTTTTCCTGAAAAATATTGAGCTAAACCCAAAGCAAGACTAGTTTTACCCGTTGATTCAGGTCCTGTAATTGCAATTTTTATCATCTTAATTCAGTTATTGGAAACTTTTATTAAACAAAAGTATAATTTTGTATCATTACTTTTGTTTTATGTCTACTCAACCTTTTCCTTTATTTAAGAATGCAAGTTTTTATTTTTTGATCCTAATCTTATTACTTTCAATCGTTTGTAGTTTGGTTTGGATTCAAGATTATTTCAAACAAAAATTCAATCACATCTCCAGTGCAACTCCTTTATTTATTTTATTAAAAAACGAAAGCAGTCAAATAAATAAAGATCAATTTATTTTTAAATTAAAACAGGAAGCTCTGATAAATAAAGAAAGTATCAGAATCCTCGATAGTGCCAAAACAATACAATCGTTTCTAAAAGTTGGAATAAAAAAAGAGGACTTACATTTGTTTGGTGATTTTTTATTCCCCGAATCTATAGAATGTACTTTCAATAATGATAAGGAAGTCAACATGCAGGATTTTATTAACAGAATTAAAGAAAATCCGGCTGTAGCAGAGATTTATTTAGGTCTTTCCTTCGTTGACCAGGAAATCAAAAAAACAGAACATTTTTTTCAATTGTCTTTTTTTGTTTCTTTGCTGATGATTCTACCCTCATTATGGGTATTTTATTCCTTTCTACAATTCAGCTGGCAACAATCGAGCAAACAAATTAATTTTCTTCATTACAGAGGAATTCCTGAATCTTATTTTTTTAGATCTTTTATGCTGCGATCTGCATTTTTTAATGTGGCAGCTCTGGTACTAAGTCTTTTATTTTCTTATTTATTATTGAATATCATACTTACAGGCTTTCAATTGAGCGATTTATTTTACCCAAATTCTGAAGCAATTTTAAGCTTAATCGTTATCTTTGTTCTATATATTTTAACTGCCATTGTGATTTCTTACATATTTTTTAATCATAAATGGCAAAGATTAGCTTAACATTTTACTATGTCGAAAAAACAAAAAAAACCTCTGCAGGCCAATATAGAAGTACCTCAAAAATCGAACAGCTACAGATCTGTTGAAAAGCCGGTTTCCAGAGAATTACTTTATGGTAAAAAGAATTTTATTATAATTGCTATTGGGATTACTATTATGTTAGTAGGATATTTTTTCATGACAGGAGGTGCTATGTCCAATGAAAATGAATGGAAAGAGGATGTAATTTACAGTTTTACCAGAATTACCTTATCACCTCTATTGATTTTGTGTGGATTAGGAGTGATTGGTTATTCTATTTTTGCTCCAAATTCCTCATCAACTGATACGGATATTTAAGATTTTAGAATGGAACAAATCCTAATTTTATTATTATTGGGACTCATACAGGGGCTAACGGAGTATTTGCCTGTGAGTAGCAGTGGTCATATTGAATTGGGTAAGGTAATTTTTCAATTTCAGCCTAAGGAACCTGTACTACTTACAGTCATCCTTCATGCTGCCACAGCTCTAAGTACAGTTGTTGTATTGAGAAAGGAAATTTTAGCTATTCTGAGAGGATTATTACAAATGAAATGGAATGAATCAACTCAATTTTCTCTATTCATTGTCGTTTCTATGATTCCTGCTGCACTGATTGGTTTCTTTTTTGAAGAGCAGATGGAAGTTTTTTTTAGTGGAAATCTACTTTTAGTAGGTTTTTGTCTTTTGATCAGTTCAAGTTTACTTTTCGCAGCTGATCAGGTACAAAAAAGTAAAATCATTGAAGGTAAAAAAGTAGGTCTGTTTGAATCAGCCATGATAGGAATTGCGCAAGCTATAGCCCTGCTACCTGGAGTTTCACGGTCCGGAGCTACCATTTCAACTACCTTGTTGCTGGGAGTAGACAGAAAACAAGCTGCTCAATTTTCTTTCCTGATGGTATTACCTTTAATTTTTGGTAAAATGGCCAAAGATTTACTTGATGGAAATCTTAGTTTTAGTAATGAAGAAGCCATTCCTTATGCAGTGGGATTTTTCACTGCCTTTCTGGTTGGAATATGGGCTTGCAGATGGATGATTCAACTCGTTAGTAAGGGCCGCTTACTTTACTTTTCTATTTACTGTTTGATTGTTGGACTGATCGCAATAATAGCTTATATTTATCTTTAGATAAATTTTGTTAGAATTTGAAGTCGACTCATTTATTATTTTTTTTGCTTTTGGTTGCAATATTGCCCAATCAGGTCTACTCTCAGATAGTTATTCCCAATGCATCTTTTGAGGAAATAGATCCAATTCAATTTAAAGCATTACAATGGACTGCCTGCAAAATTAATTCCAGTCCAGATTTACTTCCAGGACCTTGGGGTGTTACAAAAAAGGCATCAGATGGCCAGTACTATTTAGGTCTTATCACCAGAGAAAATAATAGCTATGAATCTGTAAGCATAAATTTAAATCAGTCACTGGAAAAAGATTCCTGCTATATATTGGTATTTGATCTGGCAAAAGATAGTCACTACAGTGGATATAAGGCAACTATTTGTCTACGGTTTTGGTCAGCAGGCACTGATTGCGAAAAAAAGGAATTATTATTCAAAACAGAGGCTATTGAGCACAATTCCTGGAAAACCTATACTTATAATTTCATCCCGAGCAGCAGTTTTTCTAATCTCCTCATCGAGGCATACTACAAAACACCTACTGTAGTTCCTTATCGGGGAAATATTTTGTTAGATTCTTTTAGACCCATTCTAAAATGCAAAAAAGCATAGATGCATTAGAAAAAAAATGCCTGTCGGAATTATCTCAAATCAACAGCCAATTGTTGCTGAAGGAGCCTTTCTGGGGTCATCTTTTGAGTAGAATTGATAAGAAAACAGATAAGGAAATTAGTTCAATACAGATTTCGATCATTGAATCCAGACAATTTCAAATAAAAGTAAATCCCATATTTTGGACCAAGGATATTGATTCCATTTGCAAAAAAAGAGAGCTGTCAAGTACTGTATTTAAAACCCAACTCCTTAAAAAACAAATTTTGTCTATTATTTTTCATCACATTGAAAGATTCAGCCATTTTCAAGATGAATTATACTTTAGCTATGCACAAGAGATACAAATGGCGGCTTTCCTTGATTCAACTTATTTCATAAGCAGGGAAATTCAATCTATTTTTTCCAATCAAATTCAAATAGATGCTACCTACAGCATAGATACGTATTATCAACAGGTGGAACATTATTTAGGTAAAAAAAATAAGGTCAATTTAACACCAAAGGAGACACTAATTCTCGAAGATAAAATCGACAAAAAATCTGGTTCTCAGCTTTCTGAACTGGAAAAAAAATTACTCCAAATTCAAAGTGATCATTTGATTCAACAAGCTACACAATGGGTGGGGAAAAATGCAATTCAATCCTATTCTCCTCAACTATGGAGGGCCTTAGAGTCATTGCATGCTGTTTCAATTAAACCCATTTCCTGGAAAAAAAAGCTCTCTATTTTTACACAATCCGTTGGTTCTACCCGACTTAAAAACACGCTTAGAAAACCTTCCAAAAGACATGGTACCTTTCCGGGTATCCAAATCAGGAGAAAAACTAAAATTCTCTGCATCATTGATAGCTCAGCCTCTATAACAGAAGAAGAACTGCTCTTATTTTACACAGAATTAAAAAAAATACAACAATTGAATATTCAAATTCAAATTGCTGAGGCTGATACAGTAATACAACAGATTTATCAATTCAATGGAAAAATTCCCAAAAGAATCAAAGGCTGGGGAGGAACAGATTATACAGAAGTATTGAAAGAAGCCAATCAACAAACTGTTGATGCCATTTTATTTTTTACAGATGGATATTCTACCTGTCAGCTTGAAGAGAAACTGGTTCATCCCCTTTTGTGGGTACTTAGCCCTGAAGGGATGTCTTTAGATCAGATTGATCATTTTCCGGGACAAAAAATAAAAATGTCTTACTAAATACTTTACTTTTGTATAAACTATAAAAAAATATGAGGTTCATTGCATTGCAGTTTTTAGTTTTTGTAGCTGTCGTTTCCTGTACGAATACCACGGATCATTCTTTTAAAAAAATGCTTGAAGGCAGTTGGGTATGTACGGAAGGTACTCTGAATGGAGAAAATGCAGAATTAATGATTTTCAACGAGACTGAGGGTAACCTGGGAGCCAGGTTGACTATTAAGGACGATCAAATTGAATTCCCCGTTTTAAACGATTTAGGAAAAGAAGTGAAACAAAGTTTTACCATGAAAGGAAAAGAACTTCATGCTTCTTTCAACAAAGATTTAATTTATCATGTGACAGCCATTAGTGAAAATCAAATGACTTTAGAATTTACAATCACTGCAGAGGACCAAAAATTTGAATTCAATCTGATTTTTACTCGTAAAGAGGCTTTGCGTTCTAAAAAATAAAGACTGATTTAATCTACCCTCTCTTTATTATCAGGCTACTTCCAACCTTCCCACGCCTAGCGAAGGAGCTTATTTTTAAAGTTATTTGTGTTACGATCCATAGATCGTTTTGTTTTCATACCTTTTGCTATCGGAATCAGTTTTCGTTCACGAGATTCCGGCTCTTGGGCCAGACCTGTGTTATGCAGCGTTTCCTTCTATAGGTTTGATATTATTAAACTCTTGCTCTTTATGATTTCGTTCTTCTTCCAAATCATAATCATCTTGAAGACCTAACCAAAACTTGGCACTTGTTCCGAAATATTTAGCGAAACGAATCGCGGTATCCGCAGTGATTCTTCGATTACCCTTGATAATTTCGGAAATGCGGGTTTGAGGGAGAAAAGTTTCCTTTGCCAAACGATAAGCAGATATCTCCATTGGAATTAAGAATTCCTCAAGTAGGATTTCACCCGGGTGAATATTTTTCAGCTTTTCCATATCGGTTTGCGGCTTGGCGAAGGTGGCGATTTTCACCACAAATTTTGATGCGGAGAACCAAATTTTGATCAACCACAAATGTGTCTGCGGAGCACTGAACCGCCACTTTTGCCAAACCGCTGTTATGCGTTCGTTTTTAATCTCCGTTTAACCATTTTAACCAATCGTTTGCTACTTTGTCCCAATTGAATATGTTATAATCTGGTTGATTGTCATTGGTCAATGGGAAAAAGTTGTGATCTGTCGCAATGTATGCCTTAAAGGTAAAATTACTTTTGTTTTGTCGGATTGTATTTACTCGTAAAAGGTCGATGTATGGTGAACTCCAGTCCTTTGTTCCGTAAGTAACTAAAACTGGAATTTTAAGTTTTTCTAAGTAAGTTATCATTGGTTCGGAAAATTCAAAAGTTGCCTTGTAGGTATCGCCCTTCGAACTATTCATATCGTTCTTGTTTGCAACTATGTCCGCCCAATAGTTTATGTTGTCTTCTCCATACCTAGTGCTATCAGTGTCTGTTTCGTATGCTCTATTCTGTTCAATAATAGACAATATTCTACCCGTTGGATTACCGCCTGAATAAATTAAATGTGTTGCATTTTTTAACTCAACTGCCATTTTTGTCGCAATTGTACTGCCTTCTGAGTGGCCAGCAATAACAAGTTGTTTAGTTGATACCCATGTCTGCTGTTGCAAATATTTTACGATTGAAATGTTTCTCGGAACGTAATAGCTCAATAAATTTCTGTCACTGTATTCTTTTGGAAATTTGCCAGTACTATCAGCATAAGTGAAATCAGGTTTCAGCAATGTTACGTCTGCTATGAGTTGTATGTAAGGTTTACTAACTATAACCAAATGATATTTATTCGATAGGCTGTCTGGGTTAAACGGGAAAGTGCCATAAACTTCATTTCCTTGGAATAGTATTAACGGTATTGGCAAACTGCCCTGGCAAAAAAAGAAGAGTGGTTTAGGAACGTTTTTCTTCGCCTTTTTTAGATTTGATTAAAATGTCAACATTATCTGTTTTGTATTTATAAACTATATGTCTAAAGCCAAAGTCTTGTGCAGTTTTGGTTTGTCCAAATGCTGAATAAAATGTCAGTAAGGAAAATATGTAAATCAATCCTTTCATTGTCGCTGTGGTTTTTTTAATATGACGCAAAACTGTATTATTTGGGATACACATAACGCCAAAAATCATAGCATTCGTTTAAAATTTCTTTATAGTACTCTGTATCCTTAGATTCATTTTTTAATGTTTCAAATGATTCATAATAGGCAGGACTGTACTTTTCATCTTCATAATTGTAAACGGGCACTCTCGATTTTTCAATTTTAGCCCATAAGAAAAGTAATTTCGCCCTTAATTCCTTATTACGTGTAACCTGTAAACCTTTCTTTACGTAGTTTGCGGCAATATCAGGATTATAATATGTTTCATATTGCCAATATAAATGCTTGAAGTTTTTTTCAATTTTAGGATCCTTAGTTATATAACTAAACCATTTGGAATGACCTGAATTGTCCTTTGAAAAATAAAGCGCAGGGCGATTCCATCCTTGAATTCCTGTATTATACCATGCCAATCCGAGTAAATAAAAATACTGATCCGCTTTTTGTTGGTCCTTTACAGTCAAGGCTTCTAAATTTTTTAATTGTTCTGCATAACTGATCAAGTCATATCTTTTGTTAAGAAAAGGATAGATTTTATACAAGGCATTATGATTCTGATTTTCAATTGCTGTATCAAAGTAAGGGTTTCGGACAGATTCCGTCCAAATACTTTTGTTGAGATAGCTGTTATTAAAATACACACTGGTTCTTTGGTATCTCAAATCCATTTTTCTAAACTCTGCAATTGCTTTGTCCAACTGATTTCTCTGAAGAAAATAAACTCCTTTTAGTTCCAGCAACATTTGTTTGGCTTGCTCTCTACCAGCACACCTTTGAGAGATCAGATAAGCATCTATATCATTATCTTGGGCTTGATTAATAAATTTTTCCAATTGTAAAATCAAATCCCAATTCAGATAATTCCGCAAAACAACCATATCATTATGCATAAGCATAGCTCTTGCCAAATCACCTTTCTCCAAAAACCACAGTGAAAATATGTCCTCTACAAAGCCCTTTAGGTCCTCGTTTGAAAACAGAGATAAATCCTCCAGATATTGAGACCAAATTTGAATAATATCTTCATCAGACGGGTTTTGTAAATGGCAAATCTTAGAAACAAAGGATAGTAATTTCGCTTTTTCCTTATACTCTGAAGATTCGGAAATCTTTTTGGATTTCAATTGAACTTCTTTATCATTTTTCAGCATCATTTGTAGATAAATTTCTGCGATGCGCCAATAATCTTTATTTTTCAATTGGCTATTACTCAGCATCGATGCAACTGTAATCGCAGTTTCTTCCAATGCTTTTCTATCTTCCACTCTGGGATAATTTATAAAATTTTCTTCCAAATCTTGCGGAAATGCATAACTCTGCAGTTTTTGAATATACTTGGACATAAGCATTTCAATCATGGGATGATTCAAATCAATGGAAGCCATATTCTTAATTTCTTCATTTAAATTCCCATTGGCATTTAAGCCCCTCATAGCAAAGAAGGCTATTTTTTCTGCCGGTGTGGTACAGTAAGCATAACTTTCTTTCCATTCATCTTGAGAACTGATTTTAAAACTTGTGAGTGCAACTTCTCTTCTTTCAGGACATTCGGCAAAAATTTTGGCATAGAGATAGGGAGCCTCCGCTTTTTTCATTCTGTATAGCGATCCTGCCTTCAACTCCAAAGCTCTGTAACAGATATGATTCCATTTTTTTATACTTGTAAAATAAGTTTGATGCCACTCAAGCACCTTTGAATCATCTCCCTTGTAGTAGGCCATTCTGATTGCTTGAAATGCATACCTTTCCTTAAAAAAAGGGTCTGTTGCTTTTTTGGCTTCCTGAATGCCCTCTTCCATCAGTCTTTTTAACCTTCCCTGGTCCGGTTCTTTATATTCGGCCCAATAATCAGCATTCCACAGCGCATGTTCTTCACATTTTTTAGCATAAAGCAAATAAGTAAGCATTTTCTTTTTCAATCTAGAATCATTTTTCCACAACTGTACAATGCTTGGGCTATTTACTTGTGACCTCATTTTAGCTACATCTTCCAATTCAGTTAAAGTACTGCTATAAATCAGTGCAATGAGATCCTCCTTTGATACCTTCCCCTTCAAAAACTGATACCATTCTTCAATATTTCTATCTTCTGGCTCCTTTGCCTTTTCTGAATATCCCAATCCAAACTCAGGTTGATAATCAATAAACCAGATCAGTAAAGGGTCGCTTATATTATCATTTTCCATGAATTTATAATACATGACACTAAAATCATATCCACAGGTATGTGAAGTCTGTTGACTTATACACATCGCTAAAATGAGCAATAATTTGTTTCCCCAATTTTTCATATTCATAATTAATTCCAATGTTTCAAGTTTTCTTTACTATAAGGAGCCAATACTTCCGGATCCAAATGATAATATATTATCGTAAAATCTTTTTCTCTTCTATGCTCTCTCATCCATTCCAAAACCTGTTTAATTTGTTTTTTATTCACCTTTTCAATTTTCAATAAGTCTCCCTTATAAACATATTGTCCCTTGATATAGTGGCTTTTTCTAACCTTATACCGATCATCTGCTATTTTTTCATACAACTTACTACTGCTTACTTCTTCATATGCATTGGGGAGAATTTGAATAATATGTCCGTGTCGATACTGTAATGTCCAGGAGTAAAGTGCTAAAGCCAAATCAAATCGTATAGGATAATTTGAAAATCCTTTTACATATTTTTGGGCAGTTTCTATATCCAAAATCGAGTTTTCCGTCTCTACATTGGTCAAATCACCGGTATTATAAAACATCAGTACAGCTTCATCGGCAGGAGGAACACCTGTTTGTTCGCTATATTTAACCTGATGAAGCCTCAGGGTAACAGAAATGCGGTTCACCTGAATGGCCTTTAGTTTTTCTTTAAATTGCCGGAGCATTTGAAAATAAGCAGATCTACTCTCCTCACTCCAATCACAATCAAATTGTATGCACTGCACCTTGTTTGTTTCTCTGATTTGCCTAATCTGCTCTTCTATCTTGCTTTGTATTTTTTGAGTCAACTGCCTTATCTCCTCTGCAGTCCTTCCCAGAATACTCCGATTACTTATAAAAACAACAGGGATGATTTCTCTTAAAGTATTTGGGAATGAATCTATTTTTACAACTGACTGCGGCTGCACCAGCGCTGTTTTTTCATCCACATCCACATCGAAAATCCTAAGATAAATTTTTTCTACCTTGTATTTATTCAAGATGCTTTCCTGGCTATTTTCTACACTCCATTGAGATTTCCAATGGTAAAAAGAGACCTCATTGTTTACATCCGAGCAGGATTGGGACAATAGAAAAAATGCTGTCCCAACTAATATATTTTTCCATTTTATTTTCATACCTGCAATATCGCAAAATTAAGGGAGAAGAAAAAATAAATAAAAGTTAGTTGCATTAATTTTAAAACATTTTGTTTTATTTTTGAGTCAAAATTAGCCTATGAAAGAATTTAGAAACCATCCTGCGGCGATTGCCTATTTTGAATCTGTTACTGCTGGTTTTCCCTCTCCTGCCGATGACCATATGGACAAGGCACTGGATTTGAATGAACATTTAATTGCGCATCCGGCCTCCACCTTTTTTGTTCGAGTACAGGGCGATTCGATGACGGGAGCTGGCATTCACCATGGGGACTTATTAATTGTTGACAAATCACTCCATGCACAGACGGGCGACATTGTCATTGCCTTTATTGAAGGAGAATTCACCGTGAAGCGTTATATTTGTAAAGGAAACCGGCATTACCTCTATCCGGAGAACTCTGGCTATCCTGTTATTGAAGTGAGTTTCAGCAACGACTTTCGGATCTGGGGTGTTGTTTGTTATTCGGTTCATGCTACAGGAAAAAAATCAACTCAAAAAAGAAATCAATCAAACCTATGAATTCTATCGTAATGGCAACTGCCAACAAAAACAAAATAAAGGAAATCCAGATGCATTTAGAAAACTGGATCAACTGTTTGAGCCTAGAGGATATAGATTGTTGGGAAGAAATTCCTGAAGAGCAAGACAGTTTGGAGGGCAATGCAATACAGAAAGCAGATTATATAAAAAATAAATTTGGGTATGATTGTTTTTCTGAAGATACGGGATTGGAAATAGATATTCTGGGTGGTGCTCCGGGAGTTTATTCAGCCAGATATGCAGGTCCAGACAAAAACAACGAAGCCAATATAAACAAGGTACTCAAAGAATTAAGTGGAAAGTCGAATCGAGAGGCGCAATTCAGAACTATCATTGCGCTACACTGGAATGGAAAATTAGAGTTATTTGAAGGTAAAATTAGAGGTAAAATTTTAGAAGAACCTAAAGGAGAAGGTGGTTTTGGATACGATTCCATATTTCAACCAGAGGGATTTCAGAAAAGTTTCGCTGAATTAGGCATTGAAATAAAAAAACAAATCAGTCATAGATCCATTGCCGTTCAAAAAATGATCGCCTTTGTAAAAGAGCAAAAAAACAACCTTAAGGTATAAAAATAATTCGATGCTGTTTTTCAAACAAAGATTCTAATCTCTTAGGCAATGATTCCAAGTCTTTGGAATCTGCGATAGATCCAGGGCGAGCAGAAATAAGCACAATCATTTCGTCCATCCGAACAGAAGAAGCAATATGCTCAAGACGGTCTGAAGCTTCAAAAGAACTAAAGGTAAAACGAGTGAAATTGTGTGCATGTAAAACAATAGATTGAATCGCTTTTTCCGTAGCCACAGGACAATGACAAAAAACGGGTAGGCTCAATTCAGAAGCCAGTTGGTTCACTTTATAGAGCCAACGATGAAATCCGGGATCCAATTCGCATAAGGGTGGGCAAAACAAACGCAATTGTCTGTAACTCATAGTAGCCTGATCTGTATTGGTAATAACAACAAGTTTGTCTGTATTCTCCAACACTTGATCTAAAACTTCGTCAGTAAGTTTGTCAATTAACCCTTTTTGACGTGGCCATCCCAAAACGATAGTTGAAGCCATCACTTCCTTTGAAACGCGGGCAATCCCGGAACCTGAGTTAAAATCAATTGTAGTGATAAAATCAACCTCAGTATCTGAAGCGGAAGCATGGGCTTTGATATCAAAAATCTTTTTTCTTGCATTGGCAATATTCACTTCAGCATCTAGGTCATTGGTAACAACAGATAACATAGAAATTGAATTTTTCACCTTTTTGTCTTTTAAAACTGTGGCAAAGTCTAATAGTTTTTCAAAATTTAAAAAATTAGATATTGGTAAAAGAATCTTTTCAGAAAAAGGTAAAACAGTAGAAATTTCAGTTCTTGTCATATGTGATTGAACCAGTTTTTTACCCGCTTTCTCCGTAATAAAAGAGGCAAATAAACAAGTAAATAAGATGAGAATGATTGTTCCATTCAAAATATATTCATCAATGATTCCCATATTAAATCCTACCAAAATTATAGCAATGGTAGCAGCTGCATGTGCACTACTGAGACCTGCCAACAGATTTCTTTCGTGCAGGTTATACTTAAATAATTTTTGTGTTAAAAAAGCAGCAACATATTTTCCCACAATAGCAGTAACTGTCAGAAGGAAGGCTACATAAAAAGAATGATAACCATTAAATAGAATTTTCAAATCAACCAGCATTCCCACCTGGATCAGAAAAAAAGGAATAAATAAGGCATTGCCAATATATTCAATCCGATTCATTAAAGCAGAACTATGCGGAATCAATGTGTTTAAAACCAAGCCCGCTGCAAAAGCTCCAATGATAGGCTCCACTCCGGCTACCTCAGCCAAAAAAGCCGAAAAGAACACAACTGCCAACACGAAAATATAATGTGAGTGTTTTTCACTCTCTAATTTTTTAAAAAACCACTTGGTTAGCCTGGGAATGACAAAAATCATAACTAAGGTAAAAAAGGTTAAGCCCACCAACAAGCGCAACCAGAAATCAATACTGAGACCCTGAGGCATACTATTTTGCTTGACAACTGCCAGAATAAGAAGTACAGCCGTATCTGTAAGAAGTGTTCCACCAACCGCCACCGCAACAATTTCACTTTTGACTATGCCTAAACGACTTACAATAGGATAAGATAATAGCGTATGGGTTGCAAACATACTTGAAGTGAGAAAACTTGCATTAAAATCATATCCCAGTACAAAATAACAAATAGGAAAACCAATACTAATGGGAATAAAAAAAGTAAAAGATCCAAATGCTATACTTTTGTGTCTGTTTTTTAAAAATCTGCTCAAGTCTAATTCCAATCCAGCAATAAACATTATGTATAGCATTCCAAGAG
>Ga0169931_10002615_pt1 | contig 29182 bp, 30 predicted proteins | sample Kivu_15m_20L_FD_129675 | JGI IMG/M metagenome (GOLD analysis project Ga0169931, IMG submission 129675) | Freshwater microbial communities from Lake Kivu, Western Province, Rwanda to study Microbial Dark Matter (Phase II) - Kivu_15m_20L... | ecosystem: Environmental > Aquatic > Freshwater > Lake...
CGCAGCACGCGCAGAATCCGCAGCACGCGCGAATCAATCGGCAGCAGTAATCCGATGAAGAACGGCAGAATCGCCAGCAAATCGACGATACCTACGCCACTGCTGATGTAGGCCCATCGCGGCGATTTTGCACTCCCGTATTCGGGGTCCTCGGGTGCGAGGTAGATGCGTAACACGTATTCAATCGAGAACACGGTCACCGAGAACACATCAAACTAATAGAAGGCTTTCGCGTGCTCAGCTGCTAGCACTGGCGCCGACTCGAGCAGCAGCGCGAACAGATTCAGCAGAATCAGCAAAAACAGAAAGCGATCCAGCGAAGATCGTGCGCCTTCGCTCTGTTGATCGTTCAGCAGAAAGTTGTAGACGCTGCGGCGCAGGCTGACAGGCGCGGAGTTCAAGGTGGGTTGCATCATGGTTTGCCGGTTGCAGCCGACTTTTATTAAAAGAGTAATGTCGACATTCGCCGACGATGCCATTCAAATAATTAATTATCTGGCATCACACACATGTTTCTGATGATCCCAAGCAGTGCAAAGCTATAATAGCCGGGCATTGATTCGTTAATCAATGTGGCTTTGGAGGAGCTCATCAAGAAGAGCATCGGGAGTATAAAATCGGCAAATCAAATGCCGAAATGACATCGATGAAATCGCTACAAACCCGTATCTACGACCTGCTGGAAGGGTCGATCAATAACAAGGCCAGCCGAGCCTGCGAATTTTTCATCGCATCAGTCGTGGTGCTGAATGTGCTCGCGATCATTCTTGAATCGGTGCATGAGCTGCACGAGGCCTACGCAGCTGAGTTCCATATTTTCGACGTGGTCAGCGTGATGATTTTTTCGGTCGAATACGTGCTGCGCGTTTGGTCATATGGCGTCAAATACAGCAAAGAAGAAGGCGGCAGCTGGCGCGGCCGCAAAGAATATATTTTCAGTTTCTACGGCCTGATCGATTTTTTCAGCACCGTACCGTTTTACGCGCAGCTACTTTTCCCAGGCCTGGATCTGCGCGTACTACGAATTTTCCGTCTGATGCGTATTTTCAAGTTATCGCGCTACAACAGCGCGCTAACAGATCTGATCGAAGCCGTGAAAGCCGAGCGTGATTCATTCACGTCGGCATTGTTCCTGCTATTGATTTCCTGCCTGCTGTGCTCCTCGATGATCTATATCGCTGAAGGGCATTTGCAGCCCGAGGTTTTCCCCTCGATTCCGGCCACCATGAAGTGGTATTTGCTGACGATTATCTCGGGCTGGGGTAACGTCGATCCGGTATCTACCTTCGGTGTCGTGTTGGTCGTCGTCACGCAAGTACTTGCGATTGCATTGGCTGCGATTTTGACCGGTGTAGTTGCTACTGCCTACACCACGCAAGTGGAGCGTCGCGAAATAATGATGGAAACCGAAATTCGTGAAGCACTCGCCGACGGCATCGTCACAGAAGAAGAGCAAGTCAAGCTGGAGAAATTGAAGCGGCAGTTTGGTATGAGCGACGACCAGGTCGAGGCGATTCGTCGTCAGATCGAAGAAGAAAAAGCAGAAAAAGCGCGCGGCAAGGCCTAACCCCGCGCGATATAACAAAGGCGCTCGAACGAATTGGTCGGCGCGAACAGTAGACAGCATGCTTGAATTTTTTCAGCATTTGAACTGGTTGGTCGTCGGACAAATTATCCTGATTGACATTCTTCTTGGCGGTGATAATGCAATTATCATTGCACTGGCCTGCCGCCACCTGCCCGAACATCTGCGCATGAAAGGCATCGTTGGCGGCGCGCTGGGTGCAATTGTGCTGCGCGTAGCGCTTATCGGTTTCGCAGTCACACTGCTCTCGGTCCCGTATCTGAAAATCATTGGCGGTGTTTTGCTGATCTGGATCGGCATGAAATTGCTGCTGGATGAAGGCGGCGACGATGAAGAGATCGACGGTGGTACGCGTCTAATGACAGCCATCAAGACTGTGATTGTGGCTGACTTGGTGATGAGTATTGATAACGTGATTGCAGTCGCCGCCGCCGCCGAGCAAGCCCACGCCGATCACAAGATGATCTTGGTCGCGTTCGGCATCATGGTCAGTATTCCGGTGGTGATCTGGGGCAGTTCGATTATTTTGAAGATCATGCACAAGGTACCTGCGGTAGTCACTCTGGGTGCGGCGCTGCTGGGTTATTTGGGCGGCGCGATGATTTCGCATGATGTTGCGATCATTGACTGGACAACGCAAAACCTGCCGATGGATTTGCTCAATTTCCACAACATCGGCGTCCACCTCAGCCTCACTGGGACGATAGGCGCGATGCTGGTGGTTGCACTCGGCGCATGGGTTGGCAAGCAATCCAAACCCGATGAAGAAGCCGTGCAGCAGGAATCACCGACTAAGCCTGAGTAACGCTTCAAGGACTGCATAAGATGAAGCAGGAAATTCTCTCTGACCTGCCGGATGGCCACCACCCTTCATCCTTATCAGGCTGGCGGCTCAAGTGGTACACGATTATTTTCGAGGCCGACACCAAGGCGGGGCAGCGATTTGACGTGTTGCTGATCTGGGCGATCTTGCTCAGCTTGGTGGTGATCATGCTCGACAGCGTGAAGCCACTCCATGCAGAGTACGAGAACCTATTCAGCGTGGTGGAATGGGGCTTCACGGTACTGTTCACTGCAGAGTATTTGGCGCGCCTTGCATGTAGCCCGCACCCACTGCGCTATGCAAAAAGCTTCCTGGGCGTCATAGACTTGATTTCCATTCTGCCGAGTTACATCGCACTATTCGTACCGGAAGCCTATGTGCTGCTGGACGTACGAATCCTGCGCCTGCTGCGCTTGTTCCGCATACTGAAGATGACCGGCTATGTAGACGAGCTGCAGTGGCTGATGATAGCGGTGGTGGATAGTCGCCGCAAAATCGGTGTATTCATTTCAATTATTTTCTCGCTGGTAGTAATCCTTGGCTCCCTTCTGTACGTCGTCGAGGGTCCGGAGCATGGCTTTACCAGCATGCCGACTTCGATTTATTGGGCGATCACAACAATCACCACGGTAGGCTTTGGTGACATCACCCCGCACACCGATTTTGGTCGCTTGATAGCGTCCATGATGATGATGTTCGGCTGGGGCATTTTGGCGGTACCGACCGGCATTGTGTCTGCCGAAATGATCGCGCAGCGTGCCGTGCGCAAAACATTATCCGAAACCACCACCCGCACCTGCCACGCTTGCACCACCGAGGGTCATAGTGCTGAGGCAAAGTTTTGTCTTCACTGCGGTGAGCAACTGACCGAATACTTTGGTGAAGCACCGGAACTGACACCACGTATCGCCTTCGCGGCGGCCCTTATCTACATGATCAACGCTGACGGCAAGATCGAGCCGCATGAGATCAGCCGCTTGGTGACTGCGCTGAAAAACGACCGTGAACTATTGGAAATCGCCAACCGCTATACCAAGCTGAACTCGATTGATGAGTTCCTGATCAACTGTCAGCAAGTTCTCGATAAAGACCAGCAGCTCTCTGTGCTAGTGAATTTATATGATGCGATTTTAAGTACCCGTGAACCGGCGCAGCAAGAGCTCGAGTTGTTCGATAGGTTCATGCATACCTTCGAATATAACGAACAGCAATTTGCGCCGTATTTTCATTCGATCGCGGTAAAAAATAACCGCGCCCTATTCCGCCACTGACTCATTTCTTACGACTTTGATTTCCGATAGAGTTAGAACCTATCTCGTTAGACCGCTTGCGAGACACCTTGGCGAGAAATCAAGTTTCTCTAGCTACGACCGGGTCGCCAAAAACACATAGCGATTCAGGCTGAAAAAATAGCCATCTTCGGTACCCATCGCGCGGGCATCATCTCGCCAAGCAGCGATGTCTTGTTCGGTCAGACCATTACGCCCGGCCGCGAAGTTACCGAGTAGCGTCATCATGCCAACGCTGTAGGTTTGCGGGTCGTAAGTAAGGTTTAGGAGCGGCACAACCTCGACCCGCACATTTTCAAACCCGGCCTGCTGCATGCGCCGCTTCAGGGTGCGTGGCAACTGCGGATGCGGAATATGCTGATCCCATGTCTCGAGCACGCGGCGCATGCGTGCATCATCATGGCTGGCCCACACTGCTGATTCCCAGTCCGTATCCACCAGCGCGACTCGGCCGCCAGGACGTATGACGCGCGCAAGCTCGCGCAGTGCTTGGTCAACTTGCTCGACATATTCATATACTTGCGACGCTAACGCGATGTCGAACTGAGCATCGCTGAACGGTAGTTGCGTCACATCCGCTTGCTCAAACTTGACCGCAGCATAGTGCTCGCAGCGCTGCTTGGCGATTGCCAACATCGGCGGCGCGATATCTACACCAACCACCTCGGTTTCAGCCCCCACGGCCAGCGCCAGCGCCTCGGTGGTGAGGCCCGGGCCGCAACCAATATCCAATGCACGCTCACCGTGCTTGGGCGCTAACAGCGCTAACACTTTTTCACGCTGCGCAACCACATCCGGCGTGAGATATACCGCGGTCAGAATACTGGACGCCTGCGCGTCAAATTGCTCTTGTGCTGTCGGTGCGCTCATGATGGTCAATCTTCTTTATTCATAATGGGACCACATCCGTAAAACCTTGACCGCTTTTTCTTTTTTCAAGACTTGGTAGACCAACCGATGCTGGATATTGATGCGGCGCGAGTAAGCACCAGCCAAGTCCCCGACCAGCGCCTCATAACGTGGCGGGTTCTGAAACGGATTTTTTTCAAGGATGGCGAGTAAAGCTTCCGCCTGTGGCCGTAGACCCGCTGCACTCAAGCGTTTGGCATCTTTTTGGGCCTCGCGGGTGAAGTGCAAGACCCATTTCACCATTTGACTGTTTTGCTGGTTTTTTCCAGTGGCGTTTGCATGCCCTTGAGAATGGACTCGCGCATACCCGGTATCGATGTCAGGTAGAGCGTTTCCTGAATTGCAGCCCAGTCATCGTGTGATACCAGCACTGCTGAATTTCGCTTGCCAGAGATCACCACCGGTTGATGCGACTCGGCGGTTTCATCGATGAGCCGAAATAGGTTAGCTCTGGCTTCCGTTGCGGATAAAACACCCATCGAAGCACTCCAAAGATGGTCTAGGGAATATGTACGTAAAAACGTACACAACTTAAACGCTATCGTAGTCGATTTATCAAGTACCAGGCAAGCGATTTCAAGCAGTGCCACGTTGCGCCCTGCGCAGGGACGCCCGTCGGCCACCTGGGCGCAAACTTAAGCAGACGTCGGCTACATCCCTAAAGTAATCACCAGCATTAGTCGACGCGTTACTTAGCGCAATCCTTCCAAAAGCGCCGCGTGAAACCGCTCGGGATCTTGCATCTGCGGTGCATGGCCCAGCTCGGGGAACAGCACCAGTTGCGAACCCGGAATCGCAGCAGCAGTGTTGCGCGCCAGCTTGGGATAATCGCCCAGCCGCGCCTTGACCTCGGGCGGCGAAATATCCTTACCAATGGCTGTATTGTCTTTTTCACCAAACAGCAGCAGCGTTGGCACCTTGATCTTGCCAAACTCATATAGCACCGGCTGGGTAAAAATCATGTCGTACGTCAGGGCCGAGTGCCACGCAACGATGTCACGCCCCGGGCCTCGAAACATACCTGCAATCATCTGTACCCAACGCTCGTACTCTGGGCGCCATTCGTTGACGTAGTACGTCACGCGTTCGTAATTACGAATACGCTCAGCTGTCAGCTGTTGCTCACGCGCGTGCCACTGATCGAGCGATAGCGTTGGCACCCCCTCTGCCTTCCAATCTTCCAAACCGATCGGATTCACCATCACAAGGCGCTCAACATGCTGTGGAAACATTAACGCCATGCGGGTCGCGAGCATGCCGCCCGTCGAGTGTCCCATGACGATGAAACGATTGATGCCGATTGAATCCAGCAAGACCTTGGTATTACTCGCTAGTTGCTGGAAGGTGTACTGGTATGAAGCGGGTTTGCTCGATTTACAGAAACCGATCTGATCCGGCACGATCACCCGAAACCCGTTCGCCTGCAAGAAGCGCATAGTGCCTTCCCAAGTCGCCGCGCAAAAATTTTTCCCGTGCAGTAGTACGACAGTGCGGCCATTGGCACGCTCGGGCTGCGCATCAAGATAAGCCATGTGTACTTGCTGGCGCTGGGATTGAAATATAAAGCGCTGCACCGGCAACGGATACTCAAAACCCTCCAGCTCGGGGCCGTATACCGGGCCTTCGTCAGCATGTGATACTGCATTGACAGCCAGTATCGCGAAAGCTAGTAGCAGGTGATTCAAGTAGCGCATGTGAATGATCCTGATTAAATTATTTCTAAGATTTTTTCTGTGAATGATTGAATGTGAATTATTTTTTACGAATTCATTTGTTCGGCACCTTCCATACGCTTTGTTTTAAGCGTTTGCCTGTTGCGGGCGACGATCGGTAATAAACCATGCCGCCAGCAGACCGACTGACGCACCGAACATGACATAAAACGATGGCGCGAGTAATGAGCCGGTGGTCTTGATCAGCCAGGTCAGAATCAACTGCGCAAAGCCACCGAAGATCATGACAGCGACGTTGTAGGCCAGGGCCAAGCCGGTCGAGCGCTGCCGTACCGGAAACTGTTCAGCCAAGGCAGTAGAAATCGCGCCAAATCCCACTGCAATCGCGCTGCACAGCACAATTTGCATGATGGCTAATCGAATTAATGAGGGCTCAGCTAATAACCAAGCCATCAAAGGATAAGTCAGCAACAAGTACAAAACCGCCGCCATCATCAGCACGGCACGCCGGCCAATACGGTCGGACAAGATGCCAAACAGTGGGATGAGTACCGTCAAAAAAATCAGCCCGGCCACTTGCGCGGTGAATGCTTCTTTCAGCGGGATATTCAGTTGTGTCTTGGCATAGGTGGGCATATAAATCAGCACCACATAAAACATGATGGTGGCTGAAACGACCAAACCGAAGCACACCAGTACATCGCGTGAATGTTCACGCAATACTGCCATCAACCCCAGATGCTGCGTTTCATCTTGCGAAGCAGCGACAAACTCCTCAGTTTCCGAGAGATGCCGACGCATCCACAAACCCACCGGTCCGATCAATAAACCAAACAAGAAAGGCAAGCGCCAGCCCCAATCGTCAATTTGCTCAGGCGTTAATCCCTGCGTGACCAGCATGCCGGCAGTGGCACCGGTAAGTGCTGCAATACTCTGCCCCACCATTTGCAGCGAACCAAAAAAGCCACGTCGCTCGGGCGGTGCGCTTTCAATCAGAAACGCGGTGGCGCTGGCAAATTCACCCCCCGTAGCGGCGCCTTGCAGTAGCCGCGCGAGTACCATGATGGCCGGTGCCGCGATACCGATCGCAGCATAGGTGGGTGCAAATGCAATCATCGCCGTCGCGATGGTCATGAGCAGAATGATTAATTGCAGCGCCGCTTTGCGACCACGACGATCAGCGTACAGACCAATCAACACGCCCCCGACCGGTCGCATGAAGAAGCCCACCCCGAAGGTGGCCATCGCAATCAGTAATGAAGCGTACTCACTCTCCGCCGGGAAAAATAATCTCGAAATAATCACGGTCATGAAACCGTAGATCACGAAGTCGTACCACTCGAGTGCGTTGCCAATCACGGCAGCGAATATCTGACGGGTTCGGGTTGCGGCTGGCATCTGGGCTTGCTCCGGCTTGGATTGACGTACTCGTATTCAGAAAGTCGATTTAGGAACTTATGTTTCAGGGCTTAAATTTTTTTGCTTGGATTTTAGGGCTTGGATTTTAAGGCTTATATTTCAGTGCTTGAATTTCAGGGCTTGGATTTCAGCGCGCATCTCGCGCCATCTATCTCATTCATTCAAGCCCGAGTGCCGCCAACTCAACTCATCGATAAACAAGATAGGTTCTTATTCTCGGTTAAACTCAACCTATTGCATTGTACGGAGAAATCACGATGGCCTTGCTCATCATCGGATTGGTGCTTTTCTTGGGGGCGCACTCGACGCGCATGCTGGCTGAGTCAGCGCGCGACAACCTGATCGCTCGTATTGGTGACAATGGCTGGAAAGGTCTGATCACCGTCATATCAATCGCTGGCTTTGTACTGATCGTGATTGGCTATGGCCAGGCGCGCACCTACGGCCTGCCGCTCTGGACCCCGCCGCTGTGGGCCTATTACCTCACGATTCCGCTGACGCTGATCGCGTTTGTGCTGGTCACTGCGGCGTATGTGCCGCGCAATGCCATCAAGGCCAAAGTGGGCCACCCGATGGTCGCCGGCGTCAAGACTTGGGCCTTCGCCCATTTGCTGGCGAACGGTAATTTGGCCGATGTGCTGCTGTTTGGAAGCTTCCTGATCTGGGCGGTAGCGAGCTTTGTCTATTCACGCAAGCGCGATCGTGCCAACGGCACTACCTACCCGGCCGGCACCACAGCCCGAAGTGGACTCACGCTGGCGATCGGCACCGTGGCTTGGGTGGTGTTCATGATGGTGCTGCATGTGCGCTGGATCGGTGTATCGCCGTTGGGTATGGTGATGGCGCCGTCAACGCCGGCAGCCGAGCCGCCAGCACTGGTGGCGCCGGCCGAACAGGATGCCGTGAAGCCGGAAAGTCCTGCGCCCGATAGCACCACAGACAACTCAGACAGCAGCAAAGCCCCGATGGTCAAGTGACGCCTCTCGAGCATTTTGCCCAGATGCTTTTTTAACCAGGCCCCTCGGTATAGTTGCCCTTCGGCAATTCTTCGAATAAAGTCAAGCCGGACTAGCCCGCGCCGGCGCCGCCGGATCGTTTATCAAACAACAATAATCATTCGGCGTGGGCAGCGCCCCGCCGCTGGGGAGGCAAGTGAGCATGACGACTGCATCGGGGGAACACGCGCATCAGCGTAAAGCATCAGAGTTGTTTGTCGAGGCGCTAGAGAATGAGGGGGTCGAGTATGTATTCGCGGTGCCCGGCGAGGAAAACCTCGACCTGCTCGACGCACTGCGCACTTCCACAAAAATTCGATTGATACTCACCCGCCATGAGCAAGGCGCAGCGTTTATGGCCGCGACTTATGGGCGACTCACCGGCAAAGCCGGCGTCTGTATGGCAACGCTCGGCCCGGGCGCGACCAACTTCGCCACACCTGCGGCATACGCACACTTGGGCGCTTTCCCGATGATCATGATCACCGGGCAAAAGCCGATCAAAAAATCCAAGCAGGGTCAGTTTCAGATCGTGGATATCGTGCAGCTATTCAAGCCGATCTGCAAAATGGCGCGCCAGATCGTCAATGGCAATACGATCCCGGCGCTCGTGCGCGAAGCCTTTCGACTCGCCGAAGAAGAACGTCCCGGTGCTGTACTGCTCGAGCTACCCGAAGACATCGCAGCAGAGCTGTGCGACGCGCAGCCGATTCCACCCCACCCGCGCTACTACGCCGAGGCCTCGGATGCGGTACTCCAGACAGTCGCCGATCTCATCATCAAAGCTAAACATCCGTTAGTGTTGGTGGGTGCCGGCGCTAACCGCAAACGCGCGCGTAGTGCGATTCACGATTTTGTCCATCAGCTGCAGATACCGTTTTTCACGACGCAAATGGGTAAAGGCGTGGTGGATGAATCTTCACCTCTCTATTTAGGTACTGCGGCGCTGTCAGATGATGATTATCTGCATACATATATTCATCAATCAGATTTGATTATCAATATCGGCCATGACGTGGTTGAGAAACCACCCTTCTTCATGGAGCCTGAAGGTCAGACTGTCGTTCACGTGAACTTCCGTGCAGCACAGGTAGATCAAGTGTATTTCCCGCAAGTAGAAGTGGTGGGTGATCTGGCGCTCTCGCTCAGCCACCTTACGCGTATGCTGCAAGGTAAGGTATCGCTTGATCTCACCACGTTCAAGAAAGTTAAAGCCGATGTCGAGCATCGTATCGCCGAGGCAGAGGATGACGATCGCTGCCCGATGCTGCCGCAGCGGATAGTAAAAGACATCCGCTCGGTGATGCGTGACCATGACATCATCGCGCTGGATAACGGTGTTTATAAAATCTGGTTTGCTCGTAACTATCCTGCGCATCAACCGAATACGATTTTGCTGGACAACGCGCTCGCCACCATGGGCGCAGGTTTACCGTCGGCGATGATGGCATCCATGCTGCATCCGGAATCTCATGTGATGGCGATTTGTGGTGATGGCGGATTCATGATGAATAGCCAAGAGTTGGAAACCGCTGTACGCCTCAAAATGAATCTGGTGGTACTTGTGCTGAACGATGGTTCGTACGGCATGATTCGCTGGAAGCAAGCAGGTGCCGGCATGCCGGATTGGGGCCTGGAGTTTGGCAACCCGGATTTTGTGGCGTATGCCAACAGCTACGGCGCGCATGGTCATCGCATCAAGAGCGCGGCCGAATTCAAAACCGTCATCACAAAAGCATTTGCTGACGGTGGTGTGCATCTGATTGATTGTCCGGTGGACTACTCCATGAATCGTAAATTGCTGATCGACGATTTGCGTAAGAACCATGCGCTGCACGCCAAACACTAATCAACGAGAACGTCATGAGCACACTTGAAGTCGTCAATCCATTTGACCAAAAACCTATCGGTAGTGTTGATCTGGTGCCTTGGAACACTATTGATGGTTGGCTGAATGAAGCTAACCAGCTAGCACGTGACCGTACACAATGGCTGCCAACCCATCAACGTATCGCGATACTAAAAAACTGCGCCAAGCTGATGAGCGAGCGTGCTGCCGAGTTGGCGCATCAGATTGCCGATGAGGGTGGCAAGCCGCTGATTGATGCGCGGGTTGAGGTTGCACGTGCGATTGATGGTGTGGAGTTATGCATTAAAGAACTCGGCCATTTAGTCGGTAGTGAAGTGCCGATGGGTTTAACGCCGGCTGCGGCAGGACGATTAGCGTTCACTACGCGCGAGCCGATCGGCGTGGTAGTAGCCGTATCAGCGTTTAATCATCCATTGAACCTGATCGTGCATCAGGTCGCCCCTGCCGTTGCCGTGGGTTGCCCGGTATTGGTCAAGCCCGCGGATGACACACCGCTCAGTTGCAAGACCTTTGTAGATCTGCTCGTTCAAGCTGGCTTACCACCAGCGTGGTGTCGTTTTGCGCCGTGTGATCTGGCGACTGCCGAGCGTATGGTGACCGACCCACGCGTGGCGTTTTTCAGCTTCATTGGTTCGGCCAAGGTGGGCTGGATGCTGCGTGCCAAACTCGCACCAGGCACGCGCTGCGCGCTTGAGCACGGTGGTGCAGCGCCCGTGATCGTCGATAGTGGTGTAGACAGCGCGATGATGATCCCCAAGCTGGTGAAAGGTGGTTTTTATCACTCGGGGCAAGTATGCGTGTCAGTGCAGCGTGTGTTTGCACCCAAAGCCCAAGCCGGCGCGTTGGCCGAGGCAATTGCCGCGCATGCCAGCCGCTTGGTGGTGGGAAATGCGATTGAAGAAGCCACCGAGTGCGGGCCACTGATTCGGCCGCGTGAAGTCACACGCGTAGCTGAATGGGTGGACGAGGCTGTCAGCATGGGTGCGCACAAACTATGCGGCGGTCAGGCCCTGAGCGCAACCACGTATGCTCCGACGGTGCTGCTGGATCCACCGCAAAACTGCCGCGTCTCCAACAGCGAGATATTCGGGCCGGTAGTGTGCGTGTACAGCTACGATGAACCGGCACAAGCCATCAGCCTTGCGAACAGCTTGCCCTATGCGTTTCAGGCATCGGTATTTAGTAACCGCCTGGATTTTGCGATGCAGGCGTATCGCGGGCTGGATGCCTCAGCGGTGATGATGAATGACCACACCGCGTTTCGTGTCGACTGGATGCCGTTCGCCGGCCGACGTCACTCCGGCTATGGCATTGGCGGTATCGGCCACACCATGAAAGATATGACCCACGAAAAAATGGTGGTACTTTGAAGCCTGCTTTGAGTCGTTAGAAACAACTGAACTTACCGCTGGTGAGCCCCGCTCGCGCGATGATCTATAAAATTCGTTCGGTTCTTGGTACTAAATGAAACATTCGGTGCACAAGATACCGACTACAGCAATGAAGGTTTGATAAGATCCGCAGGTTTTTCTCGACGCCTGTTGCGACTCCCGTGAATAAAAAAGTTTTCAGGGCCGTAGTCCTGACGCTGATCCTGTTCGTACTGTGGGCGCTGATATCCGGTATGTTCACGCCGTTCCTGCTAGCCGCAGGTTTGGGCTCGTCGATCGCCGTGAGCTGGATGGCGCATCGCATGGGTTTACTTGATATGACTGATCCAGGCCTGCGGCGTTTCTGGGGCTCGCTAAGCTATTTATTCTGGCTGCTGCTTGAGATCATCAAATCATCATGGCAAGTCACCCGCATCATTCTGCACCCCGCATTACCGATAAGCCCAACATTGGTGCGGTTTTGTCCCACTCAAAAAACCCTGAGCGGTCTCGTTATCCACGCTAACTCGATCACACTCACGCCTGGCACCTACACCATCGAGGCAAGCCTGGACAGCATGTTGGTCCACGGCCTAACCAGCACCGGGGCGGAGGGCGATATTGATTCAGAGACCGATCGTCGCGTGACGCAGTTGGAGCAAGCATGACCATGTTCATGGTGGCGACACTGGCACTGCTGTTGACACTGGCGCTGATGATGGTGAGGTTAGTGCTCGGCCCCACCGTGTTCGATCGGCTGCAAACGGCCAACTCGATTGGCACCGTGGCGATGCTTTTGCTGGCAGCCGTCGGATTCGTCAGAGGCCGTCCAGAGTTTCTCGATCTCGCGCTGGTTTACGGTCTGTTGAATATTATCGGCACCATCGCTGTGCTGAAATTTTTTAAGTACGGTGACCTCGGCGATGATGGTCACCGCGAGCCCACCCGCGAAAAAGCACCATGACGTTACCCTCGCTTCTGATGGATGGCTTGTCTTGGGTGTTGCTGGTCGCCGGCGGCTTCTTCAGTATCGTCGGTGCGATCGGCATGCTACGTATGCCCGATGTATTCACCCGTATGCATGCCGCGAGCGTGACCGAGACCCTGGGTGCCGCGCTGATCTTGATTGGTTTGATGTTGCAAGCGGGCTTATCGCTCATCAGCGTCAAGCTACTCATCTTGGGTGTACTGATTTTTATTGCGGGTCCTACTGCTACCCATGCGATTGCACATGTTGCCATGTTGCGCGGCTTGAAGCCGTTGCTGCATCACGATCGCTCAAAGAATAATTCAGCATGAATCTCTGGCTCGATCAATTGCTCCTGCTTGTACCGATGGCGATGATGCTGGTTGTCGTCGGTTTGATTATCACGGGCCGTAATTTGTTCGGGGTTGTCGTGCTGACCAGTGTCTACAGCTTTTTAATGGCTACCGTGTTGTTCGTTTTAGATGCGGTCGATGTAGCAATGACTGAAGCTGCTGTTGGCGCGGGTATCTCGACGGTGCTACTACTCGGCGCCTTGCGCCTGTGTGGCTGGAATGATTCAAAGCCCATGTACCGCCCATGGGGCAAATTGATCGTATCAGGCGCACTTGCGGCTTTGCTGATGGTCGGTATGGTTGGCCTCCCTGAGTTTTCTGATCCGGCGGCGGCTATCCACCAACATGTTGCACCGAGATATCTGATCGAGTCGTCCAAAGAGATCGACGTACCTAATGTGGTGACCGCCGTACTGGCGAGCTACCGTGGCTACGATACGCTAGGTGAAACCACGGTGGTATTCACGGCAGGTGCAGGTGTAATTGCGCTACTGCGTCGTCGACGCCAAGAGCGAATCAAGCACGAGATTTCGGAGAAACATGATGCGACATGACCCGATTTTGCAAGTCGTTGCGCGGCTGCTGATTCCGTTCATTCTGCTGTTTGCACTGTACGTGCAGTTTCATGGTGACTTTGGGCCAGGTGGTGGCTTTCAGGCAGGTGTCATCTTCGCGGCAGGCATTGTTCTGCATGGCCTCATATCCGGTCTGGACGCTGCAAAAAAAATTCTGCCTGAGCGTTTGGTTGAGTCGATGATGGCGATTGGCGTGCTGCTCTATGCCGGCGTTGGCTTTGCTGGCATCGTACTGGGCGGCGCGTATCTTGATTATTTCGTGTTGGATCCCAATCCGATCCACGGCCAGCACCGAGGGATTTTCTGGGTCGAGGTCGGCGTCGCCGTCACTGTCTGCGGCGTGATGCTGAAAATCTTTTACATGTTTGCGGGTCGCGGCGACGTCGACCAAGACGACTAGCCCGTGATCAGCATGAGCTTCGGCGCTTACTTCACCTATATCGTGACCTACCTGCTGATGACAGCAGGTTTGTTCATCGTGATCGCGCGCGGCAATCTCATCAAGAAACTGATCGGTTTGGGGATTTTTCAAAGCTCGGTGTATTTGCTGTACATCGGCCCTGCCAAACTGGTGAATGGCACAGCGCCCATTCTGGCTAATGGATACACGGTGTATTCAAACCCGTTACCCCATGTGCTGATTCTGACCGCCATTGTGGTCGGTGTCGCCACCCTGGCGCTCGGCCTCGCGTTGGTCGTACGTATTCGAGAAGCCTACGGCAGTATTGAGGAAGACGAGGTACTCGCCGAAGACCAAACGAATACCAGCACCACTGGACACGCATGAGTCTAAGTAGCCATTTGCCGGCCTTGCAGGTGGTGATACCGCTTGCCACTGCACCGCTCGTTTTGCTGATCCAACAGCGGCATCTGTGCTGGGCACTGATGGTTTTTGTCGCTTGGTTGAGCCTGGCGATCTCATTGCTCCTCTGGCTTCAGGTCAGTGATGGCTCGGTCATCTCCTATGCCATCGGCGCATGGACGCCACCTTGGGGCATTGAGTACCTAGTGGATAGCCTGAATGCTTTTATTCTTGTGCTGATCTCCGGTACTGCAGCACTCGTGGTGCCGTTTTCTCTGCATAGTATTGAACACGAGCTACACCAGCAACAGCACTACCTGTTTCACACCATGTTTGCGCTGTGCCTTGCCGGTCTGCTCGGTATGACGATCACCGGCGATGCCTTCAATGTGTTTGTATTTCTTGAAATATCGTCACTGTCAACTTATGTGTTGATTGCGCTAAGCCGTCGGCGGCAAGCCTTACTCGCTTCATTTCAGTACCTGATGATGGGCACGATTGGCGCGACTCTGATTGTGGTGGGTATTGGCTTGCTCTACCTGCTAACCGGCTCCCTAAATATTGCGGACATCGGCATACGTTTACATGATCTGCCAGCAAACCGAGCACTTTACACAGCACTTGTGTTCTTATCGATTGGTCTCTCACTCAAACTTGCACTATTCCCCTTGCACCAGTGGTTACCGAATGCATATGCCGACGCACCATCTGCGGTATCGGCATTTTTAGCGGCGACCGCGACCAAAGTCGCCATCTATGTGCTGCTCCGTTTCTATTTTGCTGTGTTTGGACTACAGCTGCTCGAAGCAACAGGGACTACAACGCTACTGATGCTACTAGCGATCGCAGCCATGTTTGTTGCGAGCGCGAGCGCGATCGCGCAAACTAATTTAAAGCGCTTGCTTGCTTACTCCAGCGTTGCCCAAATTGGGTACATCATGCTCGGCATTGCCATCAGCAATGAAACGGGTTTGACTGCTGCATTACTGCATATTTTTAATCACGGCTTGACCAAGGGCGCAGCTTTCCTGCTGTTGGGTGTTGTGGCCTACACGATGGGTAGTACTGATCTTGACCGGTTGCGTGGTTTGGGCCGCTTGATGCCGCTGACTTCATTCGGCTTGCTGCTGTGTGGTTTATCACTGATCGGCATCCCCGGTACTAGTGGCTTCATCAGCAAATGGTATTTGGTGCTCGCTGCAATGGAAGCAGGAAATTGGTGGTTGGTATTTGTCATCGTCGGCTCGTCGATGTTGGCCGTTGCTTATGTTTGGAAAATAGTCGAAGTCCTTTACCTGCAACAACCTGATCAAGGCGCGCATTTGCAGCGCAAACCCGTGCTTTCGATGGCGATACCCACCACAGTGCTGTGCATCGCCACAATTTACTTCGGTTTCGATACCCGCTTCAGCTTGGGCGCTGCAAGCGCTGCGGCCAAAGTACTTCTCACAGGTATGACCGGGGCGGCACCATGAGTGGCGAGATTTTGCTGCTGCTATGTCTGTTGATTCCTCTACTGGCGATGTTGGGGATATTGCTCACGGATTACGCACCCAACCTGCGTGAAGCCATCGGGTTCACCGCTGCACTCTTGCTTGTTGTTTGTGTTGGGTTGCTCACCTATGCGTTTTTACATGCCGAATCGCTAACCCTGCTGATTGGCGAAGTCATGCCCGGGCTTACCATTGTGTTTAAGCCGGAGCCCATGGGGATCCTGTTTGCACTCATCGCCTCTGTGCTTTGGGTGGTGGCCATCATTTACTCGATCGGTTATCTGCGCAGTAATAACGAACAACATCAGACCCGCTTCTTCGCCTGCTTTGCGTTATCGATTGCATCGACCATGGGCATTGCACTGGCTGGCAATTTTTTTACCTTGTTCCTGTTTTATGAGTTACTGACACTCGCTACCTGGCCGCTGGTCACGCACCATGGCGATGAAGCTGCACGCCGCGCGGGACGCGTGTACCTCGGTACCTTGATGGGCACCTCAATTTGCCTGTTGCTGCCTGCCATGATCGCGATTTGGTATGTCACCGGCAGCACCGATTTCATCGCGGGTGGCTTATTTTCAGATAAAGCCTCGCCCTCGCTCACCTTGGGGCTGCTAGCGCTCTGCATGTTAGGTGTCGGCAAGGCGGCGCTGATGCCGGTCCACCGCTGGCTGCCGAATGCCATGGTGGCACCCACTCCGGTATCCGCCTTGTTGCACGCCGTGGCCGTCGTCAAGGCTGGCGTGTTCACGATTGTGAAGTTAATTGTGTACGTGTTTGGCACCCAACATCTGCAGCAATGCGGCGTGACCGATTGGCTGACGCTACTCGCCGCTTTCACGATCGTGGCGTCCTCCGTGGTGGCGCTGAATGCCGACAATCTCAAACGTCGTCTCGCCTACTCAACGATCAGCCAGCTTTCTTATGTGACGCTTTCAGCATCACTCCTCGGACCGCTATCGGTCATGGCTGCTGCGTTGCATATCGCGGCGCATGCAGTCGGCAAAATTACTTTGTTCTTCGCAGCTGGGGCAATCTACACCACTGCACATAAAACACAGGTGAGTGAATTAGCCGGTATCGGTCGTCGCATGCCGTGGACTATGAGCGCATTTGCAATTGCAGCGCTATCCATGATCGGGCTGCCACCCACGGTTGGCTTTATATCAAAATGGTTCATGCTGTCCGGCGCGATGTCTGCCAGTAGCGGCCTGGGTGGCAGTGTAGCCATCATCGCGATCATTCTCAGCACGCTGCTGAACGCTGCTTATTTTCTGCCGATTGTTTATCACGCTTTTTTCTCTGAGTATAAAGCTGGCGATCATCACGTCACGACGCAGGAAAAAGTACCTGGCCATGGTGAAGTGAAAAGCAAAGATGATGTATATGACCAGGCCGAAGCTGAAACACACGGCGATGCACCGCTATCGATGCGTATAGCACTGATCTTCACCGCCGGGTTGACGCTGCTGCTGTTCTTTGCAGCTGACGCACTGGTGTCGCTGACCCGCAGTCTGAATTGAAGGGGCACTACTTGATGAAGACACCGCATTGGCTGGATCGCCCTGCAAACCATCGCAAGCTGTGGATTGGTTTCATTGTTGTTCTCATTGGCACCGTGCTGGCCGAGTTTGCATGGCCGATCCATGGGCATTTCGAGATTGAATCAGTCAAGGCCTTCAATGCGCTGTATGGCTTCGCTGCCTGTGCAGCCATGGTGGCTTTTGCAAAACTCCTCGGGCTTTGGTTGAAGCGCCCGGATACTTTCTACACCTCGGAAACCTCAGAGTCCTTGCCCTCTGAAGTCAATGCTGAAGCTAAGACGACGGGTGTGGCGCATGAGTAATCTGCTAATACACCCGGGGTTGGTCTTGATTATCGGGGGCATACTGATATCACTGTGCGCGTCGAGACTGCGCACCGGGTTACAGCTGGGTCTGCCTATACTTGCATTGTTTCTGGTTTGGCAGATTCCCGACGGTGTCGCGCTGCAGCTGAGTTTTTTAGATCAGTCACTTACGCCGATGCGTAGCGATACTTTGTCACGCTTGTTTGCCACGATCTTCGCACTGATGGCAGCAGTTGGTGGACTGTACGCACTCAAGCAGCGCAGTCGCTTGGAGATCGCAGCCGCCTATGGCTACGCGGGTTCTGCCATCGGTGTGTGCTTCGCCGGTGACCTGCTCACGCTGTTTATGTTTTGGGAGCTGATGGCGATTGGCTCTACGCTGGTGCTATGGAGCGCGAGCACGACTGCGAGCGGCCACGCAGCGCAGCGCTACCTCCTGATTCACATCTTGGGTGGTGTGCTGTTATTCGTCGGTATTGCTGGGCATGTGCAATCCGGTGCAGGTCTTGAATTCAGCGCAATGCGCGTCGATAACCTGCCTAATCTTCTGATTCTTGCCGGTATGCTGGTCAATGCAGGCGCACCGCCTGTGTCAGCATGGTTACCCGATGCGTACCCCGAAGCCTCATGGAGCGGTACGGTATTTTTATCCGCGTTCACAACAAAAACTGCTGTGTATACGCTGATCCGTGGCTTTCCGGGGAATGAGATCTTGATCTGGGTCGGCCTGTTCATGGTGTTCTACGGCATCGTGTATGCGTTACTTGAAAATGACATGCGGCGCATACTCGCCTACTCCATCGTCAACCAAGTCGGGTTCATGGTGGCCGGTATCGGTATTGGTACCGAGATGGCACTCAACGGGGCTGCCGCGCATGCGTTCACGCATATTATTTACAAGGCGCTACTGTTGATGTCAGCCGGCGCAGTCTTGCTGCAGACTGGCCGCAGTAAATGCTCTGAGCTCGGCGGGCTATTTCACAGCATGCCGCTGACAACGGTTTGTGCATGTATCGGTGCGCTGGCGAGTTCTTCTTTCCCGCTCACATCAGGCTTTGTATCCAAGTCGATGGTGACGCAGGCTGCTGCTGATGGTCATTTGCTGTGGGTTTGGTTGCTGATGACTGCGGCTTCGGCCGGCGTGTTTCTGCACGCGGGTATCAATTTTCCATGGTTTGTATTCTTCCAAAAAGATTCGGGGTTACGACCTGCAGAACCTGCGCTCTCGATGCAATTAGCCATGCTGATTCTTTCAGCGCTTTGTATCGTGATCGGTGTTTGGCCACAGCTGCTATATCAGCTTCTGCCATTTGAAGTGAACTATGCGCCCTACACGGCGGCGCATGTGATCGCGCAGCTGCAGCTGCTATTGTTCTCTGGCTTGGCGTTTTTCGTGCTGCTTGGTTACTTGAAACGTACACCAACAATTACGCTGGACACTGACTGGTTTTGGCGACGAGCACTGCCGGGTACTGCGGGCTGGCTGGCTCAATCGACCAGAGCACTCATCACCTGGTTTTCGCCTTCAGGCCGGTGGGTAGGTCGAGTTTCGAATCTTGTCAGCTCAGCTGTCGGTGTGCGTAGCCCGCTGAGTAGTACTTGGTCGCTGGCGACGATGGGGCTGGCGGTTGTAATCCTGCTGATCGTGCAGCTCGTTGTGGTGATGGGCTAATCCGGTTCAATCACTTTATACCAGCCGCTTGCATGTGCTTCACTAAGAATTGACCAACCACGTTGGGACGACTTTTTTTGGGGGCAAAATTTGGCAAGGACTGCCAGGGAGATCAGCGCGCGTTAAACAACCTCAGACCCGCCTCGTCCATCGCCCGCTGCTCCTGCTTGGCAACGGCCAGCGCCTGATTGCGCTCGTCGCGCTCCACCATGGCGTCCATTTTGGCTTGCTCGCGCAAGGCTTTCCCCAACTCGGCCTTGGCGTCGGCCAGTTGCAGGTTGGCGTCTTGTAGCTGACCCTCGACCCGACTACGCAAGCCACGCAAATGCTCCAGAAACTTGCGATAGGTGATGGTGTCGGCAATCGAATGTGCTTCTTTCTGCGCTTCGTTATAGCGTGCGATGTAATCATCCCGCAGCTGATCGAGGTACGCGATACTTTGCTCAAGCTTGGTCACGCGATGGCGTGCCTCACTCACCAGCTGCTGTGCGTCGCGCACTGCGGCTTGTGCTTTTTCAGCGAGGACAGTCCAGGTGGTTTGCTTCATGCTACTCAGCCACCAATCAACTCACGAATGCCTTGCCACGTCACTTCATGGCTAACGCCATCATGCAAATCCTGCTGCAAAAATGATTGAATGCGCTGGCGCATCGCGATCGCCAAATCAATCTCCTGGTTGGAGCCTGCTTCATAGGCACCGACAGAAATCAAATCTTCGTTTTGCTGATACAACGACCACAAACGTCGAATCCGGTTCGCCAGCTTCAGATCGGCTGGCGAGACCAAGTCTTGCATCACCCGCGAAATCGAACCATTCAAGTCAATTGCTGGGTAATGCGCTGCGTCGGCCAGTTTGCGCGACAACATCACTTGCCCATCAAGTGAGGCACGGGCGATATCGACAATCGGATCTTGCGCATCATCGCCTTCAGCTAGCACGGTATAGATTGCCGTAATCGCGCCATAGCCATGACGGCCCACACCAGTACGCTCAATCAAATTCGGTAACAACGCAAACACAGACGGCGGATACCCTTTCGCTGTTGGTGGCTCGCCAATCGCCAAACCGATCTCGCGCTGCGCATGCGCGACGCGCGTCAGGCTATCCATCAACATCAGTACATTTTTGCCTTGATCGCGGAAGTACTCGGCGATCACATGCGTCAAATGAGTCGCTTTCAAGCGCATCACCGGCGACACATTGGCGGGCGAAGCGATCACTACAGATTTAGCCCGACCCTCCGGGCCAAGCACATCATTAATGAATGCTTGCACCTCGCGACCACGCTCACCGATCAAACCGATGACCACGACATCAGCCTCGGTATTACGCGTGATCATGCCGAGTAGCGAACTCTTGCCAACACCTGAGCCCGCCACCAAACCAATGCGCTGGCCGCGTCCCATCGTCAGCAAACCATTGATGGCTTTGACGCCGACATCGAGTACTTGGTTGATGGATCCGCGCTCCATCGGATTGATGGGCAACCCCAGCAAGGCGAGTTTGTCTTTGCAATCCGGCTTGGGGCCACCATCCAGCGGCTCGCCAAATGCATCAATCACGCGCCCGAGCAACTCGGGTCCTAAACGCGCTTCGGAGAAATTGGTAAGTACGCGTACCGTCGCACCGGGGCCGATGCCCACTGCTTCGGTAAACGGCATCAGAAACAGCGTTTGGTCATTAAAGCCGACCACTTCGGCTTGCACTTTATGGTGCCCGGCCAGGGATTCAACTTCGCACACCGCACCGAGCGGCGCCATGATGCCGCGCGCTTCGAGCGTCATGCCGATCAAACGAACCAATGTACCCGTATGGCACGCTGGTGGTACACGTGTGTGCGCGATCAGATGATCGACCACCTCGGCATAATCAAGCATGACCATCCGACGGCGCAGCCGTCTCTAAAGTCTTGTCGGTGGCAGCTTCGGGCTTTTCGACGATCGTGATGTCATCCACTGGCTGACCTGTTTGCAAACGATCCGACAAACGATCCGATGGACGATCTGATAAACGATTACCACCCGTGCGCCAGCTCGGTGTTGGCGCTGCCGCAATTGATTTCTTCACACCCTCAACGCGACGCTGCATCAAGTCTTCGACCACGCTGCCGTCGAGTGAAACTCGAACGCTACCGCGCTCGAGTAAATTATCTGGCCGCAGTATCAAACTATCGGCGTATTTTTCCACGGTGGGACGGTAAGCCTCTAAATCTTCCGGATGCAGATGAATAATCACTGCCTTATCGCCGGCTGCATTCAATTCGCGTAACGCGTTATCCACCAAACGAGAAATCACTTGCGGGCTTTGCGTTAGTTCACCGCGCACTAGCTGTTCGGCTAAATGTACGGTGAATTTTTTCATGGGCTCGAACAATGCATCCGGGTTGTAGGCCAGCTGCTGCAGCTGATCTATCACGGATTGCAATTGGTCCAGCTTGGCTTGGTGCTCGGCTTGCTGTCTTTGCTGCGCTTCAGTTTGGGCTTCAGCCCGACCTTGTATCAAGCCCTGTGCCAAACCTTCGTCATAGCCTTGTTGATAGGCGACCGGTCGTTCGCTATCACGACCTTCGTTACGACCTACTTCAAGACCCTCAGCATGCGCCTCGCTGCGTGCCGCTTCAATTTTTTTTGCTACTGCTTCGTTATCAAGCAAAGAATCTTCGAGCAGCTCAGCTGCCTGCGCTGCTACCGTCTCCGGTAGCAGATGAGCCTCTGTGGCTAATGCGGCGGCTGCGTCTTGATGCTTTTCTGCGTTGTCTTCGGTCGTTGACTGTGCAAGCGCTTCTGCATCGACGCCCTCAGCCGTTTCTGCTTCATCGGGTAGCGCAGAAAGGCCTTCGGTCGCCAATGCGCTGGCAGGATCAGCCGATGACATTTCGGCGACGATCGCATCAGTGGCTGCGGCAAATGCCTCGATTTCACTCGCAGGGGCTGGCTCGGTCAGCGCCTCATCGCCGGGCGCCGCAGCAATACCGACACCAGCATGTAAATCTACATCTACACCGGCCTCAGCTTCAAAACCCTGTGCAACTGAATCCAAATTGAGATCGTGCTCGGCATGAAACTCGGCACCGATCTCGCTCGCCGCCTCGGCAGCAAAACCCGGCTCGGGCATGCTCTGCTCAGCAACAAAGCCATCGTTGATGACTTCGTCGATCGAAAAATCTTCCTCGGATAAATCCAGGCTGTGGTCGCGTACGAAGCCGCCAGCAACACGGCCACCCGCCAAGGGGTCGACACCAAATATCGACTCGGGTAATTGATCGCGCTGCTCGACGAATGGCGGTGCGGTACGGTCGAGCAAATTTTGCACGGCGAACGGGTTGGATGCCGGATCGAACATCCGATTCGGCAGCCAAGTATTGCGCTTGCGCGCGGTACGTACCTCAGACAAAGTCTGCTCCGCCCGATGCCAGGATCAGTTCGCCCTTCTCGGACAGCTTTCTGGCCTGACGCATGATCTTCTTCTGCGCGTCTTCCACTTCGGTCATACGCAACGGGCCCTTGCCTTCCATATCATCCAGGAACATGCCACGCGCACGGCTGGACATATTGTCGAGGAACTTGTTCTTCACCTCCTCGGTCGCACCCTTCAGGGCAATCATCAGCATATCCGGCTCAACCGCACGCATGAGTGCCTGAATACCGCGGTTGTCCACCGCTGCCAGATTCTCGAAGCTGAACATATTGTCTTGAATCCGCAGTGCGAGTTCTTCATCAATCTGACCCACACCTTGGAGAATCGACGATTCCAATTCCACCTTGGTGAAGTTCATGATCTTGGCTGCGGCTTTCACACCACCGAAGCTGGACGACGATGCCGATGCATTATTCGAGAACTGCTTCTTCATAATCGTTTCTAGCTCTTCCATCGCGGAAGGCTGCACGGTATCCAAACTCGCGACACGCTGCACTACCTCGGCACGTGATTCTTCCGGCAAGAAGGCCAAGACATCTGCTGCGACTTCCGACTCCAGCACCGACAAAATAATTGCAGTCACCTGCGGATGCTCGCCACGAATCATCTCGGCAATCGCACGAGCATCCATCCACTGCAAAATCTCCAACCCACGGCTAGCGCGGCCGGGCATGATGCGCGATAGCACCGATGCCGCCTTATCCGGGCCGAGTGCACGCTTGAGCACAGTTTCTACATATTCCGTGGTACCGAGCGAGAGACTGGTCTGCTTCTTGAGCATATCGACGAATTCATCGAGCACCACATTCACCGCTTCTTGCGACATATCGGCCACCGAGACCATCGCAGCACCCAGCTCTTGTACCTCTTTGGGGTCCAGATAGCTGATGATGTTGGAAGCGAGATCTTCGCCCAGCAACAGCATCAGTACAGCGGCGCGCTGTACATTGGTGATCTCGGCCAGCTCACGCTTGAGATCGTCCGACATGGGTGCAAGTGTTGTGTTATCTGCCATGATCTACCTCGGTTTCATGCGTTCCTTTGGTTCGCACGCATTATTTCTTTTTTGCGTCGCTCATACCACGCAACATATTCTTCACCATCAGGACCACCCGGCCTTTTTCTTTTTCGGTGAGGAATTTCACCAGCATCAGCTTGTCGTCATAACTCTTTGCATCCGACAGCATGTCAGCCGGTAGCGTAGGCTTCTTTTTTTTCGGTTTGTGCTTGTTCTTGAGCGCCTCGAGGTCTTCGGGCGTCTGCTCTGCGTTGGTTGCGACTTTCTGATCGTCTGCCATGATGGTTCCAGTGTCGGGTTAGTGAGCCGCTTTAGTTGCGGACCATGTTCTTCAAGACCAGCGCCACCCGGCCAGACTCTTGTGCCACCAGCATACGAATCAGTGCGACTTTGTCATCATAGCTGTTAGCGGTATCCAGCATCTCGGCGGAGAAGGTCGGTTTCTTCGGCTTCATTGCCTGCATGCGAGCACGCAGCTCATCCAGGCTCTCGCCGTCTTCAAGCTCGATCTCATCCTCACTAAACTCGCCGTCCTGGCCTTCGCCATATTCACCTTCACCGGCTTCAGCGGCAGCGGCTTCGGCGATCGCAGCGGCCTCGGCGGCGGCATATTGCTCAGCCTCTTCGGCGATACGCGCTTCTTCGGCAGCCAGCGCATCGGCAGCGGCTTGTGCTTCCTCCTCGGCCTTGGCCTCTTCCTCGGCGATCTTTGCTTCCTCTGCCAGCTTGTTCTCGAGCTCGGCTTTGGCCTCTTCGGCGGCTTTGGCCTCGAGCTGCTTGATCTCTTCCGGCGTCGGGCCGTACGGCGGCATGATCTGCTGGTTGATGGTCGGGCCTTTCACCATCGGCCGGACTACAGCGAGCAGGAACACCACAATCACGAAGGCAGCTACAGCGATTTTAATCACGTTCTGGATGTCCGGATCGGCATACCAAGGCTTGGGCGGCTCGGGTGCCAGCGTCTCGAAACGTGCTGGTGCAACCGTCACCACATCACCGCGTTCTTCGTTGTAACCGACCGCGCTACGCACCAGGTTCAACATACGGTCGAGTTCCTGCTGGGTATACGGAATCGTGGTCGGCGCACCCGGGGCCAGCGGCTTGCCATCTGCCGGCGGCGGCGCAGGACGCTCGGCCACCACCACAGCCACCGTGATACGCGAGATCGTGCCGGGCGAGTTCTTGGTATGACGCACCTGCCTATCCATCTCGAAGTTACGGGTCGAGCGGGTGGTGACGATTTCATTCGTCGCCGGTTTGTTCTCGTCGGTGTTGGTGTTCTTGGTCAGATCAGCATCTGGCGGCGGCGAGTTGGTGAGCGAACCAGGAATACCCTCCGGATCCAGCTTGAACTTGCGCTCAGTCGTCAGCGCCTCGGAACGCGGCTTGACGCCTTTGTCCTTGTCATCAAAATCTTCAGTCGTGGTTTCAATCGTGGTGTAGTCCATGGTCAGGTTGACCTGCGCCTGTACTGCGGCCTCACCCACAACCGGACCCAACAATTCGGTGACACGATTTTTATAGGTTTCTTCGGTACGCTGCTTGTGCTGCATTTGCGCGACCGTCAGACCCATCGCTGCATCGACCGGGTTATCCATCGTCAGCAAATTGCCTTGGTCATCTACCACCGACACATTCTCGGGCGTGAGGTAAGGCACACTGGACGAAATCAAATGCACAATCGCTTTCACCTGTGGTGTCGACACACCGCGGCCAGAATGCGGCGTGACAACGACCGATGCTTTCGGCGTGGCGCGATCGCGCACAAATACTGATTGCTTTGGCAACGCCAAATGCACTCGTGCAGCTTTGATCGTAGAAATCTGCATAATCGAGCGCGACAACTCCTGCTCGATGGCGGTGTTGTACTGCACCTGCTCCATAAACTGACTGGTGGTCATTGAAGATTTATCTTTCAATGACTCCATGCCAATGGGTTGTGCTTCTTTCGGAATGCCTTGGCCTGCCAAGAAGATGCGCGCTTCGTGATAGCGCCCTTCGGGTACCGTAATCTGACCACTCTGCGTATCAACTTTGGGTTTAAAATCGCCCGCTTTCAATGCTTCCAGCGCGGCCATTTTGTCGTTCTCCGTCATGCCCGGCATGATTGGGCGATACGGTACCGATTGGGTCGACTGAAACACTACCGCAGTAACGCCCAGCACCAGCAACACCGTGATCGGCAGCAGTGCGCGCTTGACCGCTGGCTGCTTGATCACCCCATCCATCCAATCGCGGAACGATGAGAAGCCACTTGCGACACCTTGCACTGCCGTCGGCAGAGGCCGCGGACCCGATGCGGTATTGGCAGGAACGCCGGTAGCACCGACGTCTCCCGCCAGGGTCGGTACGCCGGGTGGCGTGGGCGGTTGTACGCCGCCTGGGTTGATAGTTGCTTCGGCCATGGTTCTACTCTCTGCTTATGTTCGGGTCGCTTGTTTCGTTCGGGTCATTCAATTCGGTTATTCAGGCCATCACACCGGCATATTCAAAATGTCTTCGTAGGCTTTTAAAACTTTGTTTCTGATCTGTAGCGTTGCTTCAAATGCCAGCGATGATTTCTGCATGGCGAGCACCACATCAGTCAATGGCACTTCCTCACCACGATCATAGGCATTGCGCAAGGCACTGGCGTGCATGCTGAGGTTGTTAGTATCCACCACCGCAGTCGCAATCGCTTCACCAAATGTTGGCTTGCCAACTTCGGGAGTCGGTGGCGTCAGTACCGGTGGCGTATTGCTACCGGTTGATTCGACCTGATGCTGCCGCAGCGTCGCGATCATCGCGTCGATATTGGCTTGGCTATTGATTCTGTTGATCATGAGATTGACCTCCGATTGCCTCAGGCCGCTGCCATACCGTGCATGCCATTCATACCGAGCATGCCGTTCATGGTGTTCATGTTGCTGTGGCTCTGGGTGGCAGGATTCGCAGCCATACCCAGCTCACGAAACTGCGCCATCTTGTAGCGCAGCGAGCGCGGACTAATACCGAGTTTTTTGGCAGCCTCATTGCGATTATGCGTCGACTGAATCGCCGCCATAATCACCTGGTATTCACTGCTCTTGACTGCAGTCGACAAATCCACCAAGGCATTGCCGTTCAACTGGTGCGCCTCCGAGACTTCGCGCGGGCCGTACTGCATCAGGTTGGTTTGCGTAGACACCGGCAGGGCCTGCGAGCTTGGACGCTGCTCGATCTCATCAAACATCAAGGCGTCTTCGGTAATCAGATCGTCGTTGCAGAGCACCAGCGCGCGCTGAATGACGTTTTGAAGCTCGCGCACATTGCCCGGCCAGCTGTAGTTTTGGAGCCGTTCAATCGCAGTCGGTGTGAGTTGCACGTTGCGATCGGCCGGGCCGAATTTTTCAAGGAACTGCATCGCCAGTGGCAATACATCACCCGGACGCTCGCGCAGCGGCAAAATCGTCAGCTTGAACGCGCTGATACGGAAGTAAAGGTCTTCACGGAATTCGCGATTGTTAATCGCTTCACGTAAGTCTTTGTTGGTCGCAGCAACGAGTCTTACATCCAACTCAACCGAACCGTTACCGCCCAGGCGTGTGATCTTGCGCTCTTGCAGTACACGCAGCAGCTTGGTCTGCAGGTGGTAAGGCATTTCGGCAATCTCATCCAGAAAGATGGTGCCGCCATGCGCTTGCTCGAATAAACCGCGATGTTCTTTCAGTGCGCCAGTAAACGCGCCCTTCTCATGACCAAACAATAAATCTTCAATTAAATGCTCCGGTAGTGCCGCGCAGTTCAAGGCCACAAAAGGACCATTGCGACGCGGCGAAGCATCGTGCAGTACACGCGCCAACACTTCTTTACCTGCACCCGTGGGGCCCACCACCAAAGCCGATACCTCGGTTTGCGCCACACGACGCGCCAACTCAAGCAAGTGCTGGCTGTTGGGGTCAACGAATACAAACGTTTGCGGTTGACGTTGAACGGCCTCGGTACGCTTGGGTGTGAGCGCCAGCGCTTCACGCCAGCTTTCGACCGACCAGTCATTGGTGGGCAGCACGTGGTACGCACCACGCCGCATCGCCTCCACGCCGAGCGATAGCTCGCCTTGGTCAACGCGGCACAGTACCGGCACGTCATGACCAAACGACTGCGTGAGCTTCTTCACCTCCTGCAGCAGGCCGACATCACCCATCAACCGAATTACCACCAGACGCGCCTTGGCCAAACCCTGGCGCAGGTCGTCAAGCGTGGTCACGGGCAGCAGCTGCAAGCCGGCGGTCGCCAGCTGCTCACGCTCCGCGCTACCGACCGCGGCTTTTGGATCCAGCCACAGGGCCGGATGAGAATGTTCGAATTGAGCCGTCACGATGATTGCCTCTGGAAACATTGGACGGTTTCCTCGTAGCAATCAATGTGCCAAGGATTTTTTCAAGGAAACATGCGGGTTTTCAGGGCATGTGTCGGATCGGCAGGGCTTTGCCGGGGGCGGAAAAACTCCACCGGATGGGGGGCGACGGAATGTCGACAGGGCGTGGGCCAAACACTGGATCCCGGCCTACTTCACGCATTATTGCGAAGGCCTCTGGCGGCGAAATCCAGACGTACGCGCGATGTTCACTTTGGTCAGAAGTCGTCGAGTACCGCAAGCTTAGGACGCCGAACAGACTTCGGCATCAGCGCGAGTTTTTCCTGCCGACGCCAGACCTCACGATTCAGCGCGTCGAGATCAGGCTCAAAAAGCGGTACACCACAGATCACCGCCACCTCGAACACTGCACCGATCGAGCACCCCGGATCGCCCTTCTCTACCCGCTGAAGTAAGGCTCTGGAAATGCCGGCGCGCTCGGCCAGCTCAGCCGCTGTCATGGCGCGCAATATTCTGGCTTCACGGATCGACTGCCCCATCAGCGTCAACGCGGCGCGGGACTGCCGAGACAGCGGACGATGTGTGGTCTTTGGCATAAAAATGACTCATTAATGATTCATAAGACCTCAAAATACTCGTTTATGGGCCAAAGCGCCAGTAATTTTTGCTTTGGTCAGCTGGCTCCCGCGATGGGGCCAGCATCTGCGCGTTAAATTGCGCGACACATTGCACGCCACATTGCACGCCACATTGCACGCCACATTGC
>Ga0169931_10002616_pt1 | contig 29181 bp, 18 predicted proteins | sample Kivu_15m_20L_FD_129675 | JGI IMG/M metagenome (GOLD analysis project Ga0169931, IMG submission 129675) | Freshwater microbial communities from Lake Kivu, Western Province, Rwanda to study Microbial Dark Matter (Phase II) - Kivu_15m_20L... | ecosystem: Environmental > Aquatic > Freshwater > Lake...
ATCATATCTGGCACAGCTGGGTATGCATTCTTTGAAACTTATGATGGTTATGTATTTAAATCTTATGATCAACTCATTAAATCTAACGAGAAACATAAGGAATACTTATATGGTTATGCACAAACACCAGAGAGTGATGCGGAAAAAAATGCTTTTAAAATTTTAAATTACTCTTTTGGATCACAAGAAAATATTCTAAAGAAGATGAGATATGGTGTGTATTCTTCGATGATTGCATTCTTTAATCCTTCTACACTTGAGTATGAAGAGTATATGTTCTCGCTTGATAAAGAATATCAACAGATGGCACACCTTGGAACAGATGAAAAGATACCAGATCAAATTAGAAACTTTTCTAAGTATCCATCAAGAGTCATGCTTCAGTTCTATGATCATGAAACCTATCATGCTGGAACTGATATAGCAAATCCACAGCAAGCAGGATCAAAAGGTGGTACACCATTCCCAGATTTCAGAAAGCAATGGATGGCTCAGTCGATCAGCAGAAGTATTATAATGAGAAATCAGATCCTAAATATTACTATACCCATCAATTTTGAGTTGAGGGCTGGTGATAAGATACGAATTAAATTGCCCAATCAATCTGTTTCATCAGAAAGAGAAAAGCAATTATATGATGAGAAAAATAGCGGAGTTTATTTAATTAATAAAATCTCCTATGAAGTATTAAGAGACAATTCTAAGGGGTTGATTGCGGTATCAAACGTCGAACTAATTAGAGACAACTTAGGTAGTTAAATGGCATACGATAACATTGATGAACACATCAAAGACAATAAAGAAAAATTATATGATCCTATGACTTCTTCGCAGGCAAGAAGACATGTAGAAGAAGAGTTGGAAGCACTTGAAAAATTTGCAGTTAATCATCCTAATAAAAAGAATGATCCGACATCGTTAGAACTTTTTTGTGACAGCCATCCAGACGCAGTAGAATGCAAAATCTTTGACGTATAATAATCATGCTATTACCTGAATTAAATACTCCTGCTGGATTTGCTGGTAAAGATGGTTTTTATTGGTGGATAGGGCAGGTAGAAACTGGAAAGGATATTAAAAATTCTAACAGATATAAGGTTAGAATTGTTGGTCAGCATCTGAAGAGTTGCGAAGCAATTCCTTATGATGATTTGCCATGGGCAACTATCATGCTGCCAGTCACTCACCCAGCAAGTTTAGGTAATAGTAATTATACACCAGCAAGATTGCAGAAAGGTGATTGGGTAATTGGATTCTTTTTAGATGGAGCATCAGGTCAACACCCTGTTATTATGGGGCAGATGCAGAGAGTTACTGCATCAACAAATAAAGATTCTTTAGAAACTAAACAAAACGCAGATGCCTGTTTAGGGTTTTCTACATATGTTCCCCCAACAAATCCAACTGTTGCTATGCCAGCAGGATCTGGAGACACAGCATCGGCAAGGCAGACAGGCACAGCAGCACCATCAACAGCACTACAAGCATCTGGTGGGGAGAATAATCCAGGCAATCCTATGGGTAGATATGCCTGTCATCCTATAGCAGATGCTGGTTGTAAAGACACTGGAACTGCTAAAACAAAATTAGAGCAAGCGTTCACAGAAATTTTTGGAAGTATTTCTAAAAATGGCGGTACAATTGGAACCAAAATGCTCAGTGAAGCTAGCGGACAAGTGTTTGATTATGCTAAAGCAGCAAGAGGATATGTTACAAGAGTATTTGGTATAGCAAATGCATATCTTAGAAACGCAAAGTTTAAACTAATTGGTCTAGTTAAACAGGGAGTCGAGCAAGTTATCAAATGGTTAATGGGTATTCCCACACCGCCAAAAGGATCTCCAAAATCAGGACCAGTAACAAAGAAAAAAAATGTAGGATTTCTTGGTAAATTAATTCAACAGTTGAATGATTCTCTCAGTAAAATAAACTGTCAATTTGTAGATTTTGAAGAACGTTTATTTAATTTTCTTAGTAATTTAATTACTGAACTACTTACCGATGTAGTCAACGCAGCAACCTGTGTCATAGAATCAATTATCAGTAAAGTTTTAAGTGAAATTGAATCATTTCTTACTGGAATTATCGATTTAGTTCTTGGACCAGTTCAATCTATTCTTGGTATCATCGCCAGTCCTCTAAACATCTTAGGAGCAGCTCTACAATATATCTTTCAGTTAATAGGACTCAGTTGTACAGGACCAGATAATAAGTGTAGTGAAAAAACACAACATTGTACTGGTCCAGCAAATAAAAAGAAACCAGGCGAAGATGATTTTGCAAAGTTAGATGCACTGATTGCTGATATAGAATCTAAAGGAGTAACACCTTTACAAACAAGTTGTGAAGAAGCATACTCATTACCATGTCCAACTCCAACTACAGCTGGTGTTAGTGGAGGTACTCCAGGACCAGGAAGCGAACCTGGCACACCACCATTAGATCCCCCTGATGATGAATACGAAATTGTTTTACCGCCACTTGATGATGGAGATTCCGACGACGTAGATGATACTACACCATCTCCTGTATTTCCACCAATTAATGTAGAGATTGATAGTTTCACAACACTAATTTTATCTGGTGAGGAAGATGTATCTACATCCTTAGCAACGAATAGTATTTACTCTGCAAAATCTTCTACAAAAATTAAACTTACTGGGTCATCTGCAATTACATTTATTCCAAGTATTGTTACACCTACAGTAAGTTTAGATTTTCTTTTAACATCTAATAAAACAAGGGTAACTGCATCTGAAAATATTTCATTCACTCTTACTGTTACTTCTGGATCAGTTCCAGATGGAACAGAATATGATTACCTTATGTATGGAAGCATACAGAGAAGCGATTTTACAAGTAACACGACAATAGGTAAGATTAGAATGGTCGGTGGTGTGGGTGTTGCAACCATTACTTTGTCTGATACGTTGAGTATTACATCTGACACAAATGTAATTTTTAGTGTGCTCGGTCCGAGATTGACGAGAGAGTTTACAATGTATACGAATGTCGCCACCCCAGAAACAACTATACCTAATATTTTTGTACCACCAACGTTAGGTGATCCTATCGTAGATGGAAATGGTAAGATAGTATCAATTCCAATTGTGGATCCTGGCGACCCGTATTTAAGCCCTCCATTCGTAACGATTTATGGAGATGGAATAGGTGGATTTGCTTCAGTTGAATTGGATGATGTAGGCAAATTAAAAAAGGTTGTAGTCGATCGACCAGGCACAGGATATACACCAACAATTACTGCTAATGATAACTGTTATATTGATGGATTTATTATTATTCGTCCAGGTTATCGTTACACATCAGAACCAACAATATATGTTGATGGAGATCCAACAGTAGCAAGAGCTATTATAAACTCTGCTGGGAATTTAGTTTCGGTGAAAATAATAAATAAAGTCAAGACGTTTGGTGCATTTCCTTCTATTGAGATTGTGGGTGGTGGAGGAATGGGCGCTAAAGCAATACCATCTTTAAGTTGTATTGAACCTACGTTGTACAGAAAATATGTCACCAGTGTATCACCAACTGGTGCTGATAGCGTGGTTGATTGCCCCAATGGCGATTGCGATGATTGTACTGTGTGATGAGGAAAGCAAATGGCAACTAGTTGGTTAGACCTACAAGAGAAATTAAGATCTGGTGAAGCATTTTTTCCTAAACCCACACCAGGAAAGTGTGGTACGGGAACTCGAACCGCAGACACTAATGTAAACCTTGGACTGCCAGCTTTAGATGGTATTGCTGGAGAAGTAAATGGTGTTCTTGGTGATGTACAGGGAGTCATCGACCAATTCGGTTCGGAAGTAATGGGTGTGCTTCAAGATATTGGAGCTTGGATTCCTTCCGATTTATTATCTGGTGGTAGTAGTTCAGAAGAAGCTCAGCAAGCAGCAAAGATAGCAGACGTTACTAAACAAAACACACAAACAATTGAAGGTGGAAACATTGCAACCACCACGGGTCACAACGAACAAACAGGACAGTCATTTTATCAGATCAAGATGAGTTCTGGAACTGGAATGGCATTTGATACTGATGGTTCTATTCGTTTCAATGCTGCTGCTGATCCACCTGATAGTCCTATTGCTGGTGATTTTGAGATCACACGGTGCAATAGTTTTTTGGCAAACATAGAAGAATGTTGTATCATAACTGTCAATAATAAAAATAATATTTGTGGCGGCAAAGATTCTGCAATCAAAAAATCATTAATGATTCTTGTCAATGGTGGTGACGTTGATTTAGAAGTGACTGGTGGAGATGTCAAAGTAAAATCCTCAGGTAACATATCTTTAGATGCTGGCAAAACATTAGAACTGAGAGGTGCAGATATTAGATTGTTTGCTGGTGGTGGTGCAGCTGACTCAAAGAAAGCAGGACAAGCAGCGGGTGAACAATATGGTGGCATGATTGATTTGAGATGTGCCACATATAGAAACAGTGCTACTACAAAACAAACTATAGAATCTGCAAAGTATAGCACAGTCAAAGGCGAGTTGACAATTGCCATGGAGGATCCAATGGCACGATTCAATATCGTATCAGCTGGTCATTTCATGGTAGATGTTTCTGGTGATATCTTAGAGGAAAGTAGAACTAAGGCAACGATTGTTGGTAGAATTCCTAAGGTAGGAATTCCAGCGTTACCTATAGTAGGCAATTTACTTAGCCAAAACGCACAATATACTGTTGTCAATGATCGTCCTAATATACCAGAACCAGCAGCAGGATCCACGGAATCTCCTGTTTCTCAACCAATGATGCAAATTGTTAATAGTGCAAGTGCTCAAGGAGGACTTAAAGTTAATTTAATGCGAGGAGATATTATCTTTAGTACAAAACAAGGTAATCTCATCATGGGCAATGAAAAATCATTGATTGCGGATATTACCAAACCAAGTACAGATGTTTCATTGTCTCCAGCAATTGTCAAAGGTGCTAAAATTCCAGGCATGTATGTTGGATCTGATGCATCTCCTTTCCTTGCATTATACAACGCTTCTTCTACTTACATGACTGCGGGTAAATTCACTCCAGGTCCAACACCGAGCGTAAATTCAGTGGTTGTTACTCCAGCATCAGTTAATCTTACTGCTTCAGCAATGACAAATAAAGTTATAGGTGCTATGGTCAATAATTTGAAAGGAGCAGTAACAACGGATATTGCTGGCACAAATACTCTCAATATTAAAGGTGCAAAAATTGAGAATATTACAGGTGCTAAACTTGCTAATGTTACGGGTCTTATTACTGACAAATCACCTACTGGTGTGGTTATAGATAGTCCAGGAACAATCACAATTAAATCACAGGGAGCAATGAATATTACTGCTGGTGGTGCGATGACAATCAATGCAAGCGGTAATTTAACTATGACTGCTTCGGCAATTCTTCTTAACTAATAGGTGATTTCAAAATTGACCTTTAAATACCAAAAGGTCGCAAAAAAAATCTCGGCAAATTTTTGGTCAAAAAAGTCGAGCTTGACAGAACCCCTATATACCTGTACAATAGCAATGTGGCGCTTTGAGATCTGTGTCTTATGAATCTTAAAAATCTTTCTGAGCAAGCTCTTGACAAAATCTCCATAGACCTCTATAATAAGAAGGTAATCATCAGAGGCGAACATGGAACCACTCTCACCTTTAGATGTGCTACAATTAATGAGTTAGTTGAGTTAGTTGACAAGTGTAAAAAACTTCTTAAAACTGATATAGTTATTTGTCGATAACTTTTTTGGGAGTGTAGCCCAGCGGAAGAGGCAAACGACTTAAAATCGTTCAAGGGTGGGTTCGAATCCCACCACTCCTATTCCACTAAATATATTGTAGTGGAAATGTTATGAAATACACACTCTCTCAAGCATATGTTTTCTATATGGGTGAGGTTGTTCGTATGTATTTCATTCAAGATCTACCCTATACGTTTGATGAACTTCCTCAACTTATACAAGATCATCCCTCAGTTCAAACAGAAGCATTAAGTCATCGTGATTACGATGATGAAGAGATGTTTAAAATTTCTAATTATCTTATAATGGAAGAAATGCATCCGCTTATGTTTGAAATAGAAATTGAAAATCCAGAATTATTGCCAAAAGATGATTGAAGAATTTTTTCGTTATTTTGAAGGCACTTTTAATAATTGTATGCAAGCAATGTCGCACCCTACTAAGTTTGCGATGATTGAACTAATTCATGAAAAACTTGATGGCAACCGCTTTCACTGCATTCAGCAGTATTATGTTGACAAGATTCCATATCGGAATACAATCATCGAAGTAGTTTCGCATGGTTCTCATCTGATTCTCAAAAATTACAAAGATGAGGGATTGACATACTTGACTGGATGCGATATAATTATGGAGAAGCAGGGTTCTCAGTTTATCGGCAAAAATCTTTGTACTGAATGTTTTGTAAAATGGCGTGATAAACAAACCCGTCTTCATACAACCAGTGTTCTTGGTGATGATTACTATCATGTAATTGATCAAGGATACGATGTAAATACCGACGAACAAATTTGGGGATCTTATCATGGTCCTTTTCAGTTCGTCAAATTGCCTGAGTAGCTCAGCTGGATAGAGCAACGGTTTTGTAAACCGTAGGTCGTCGGTTCAAGTCCGACCTTGGGCTTCCGTGTGAAGGAAGACGCAAAAGCCTGGAGACCCCTCCAGGTTTTTTCTTATAAATAACTCAGAAGAAATCACCATAGTACGGGTAACTGAGTAATGCCATTAACGAGATTAGATAATCTACTTTCAAGTAAAACTGGTAAGTATCTTTATGTTTCTCCTGACGACTTTAATGCGACAGACGCTTTAGATAATAGAGGAAATTCACCAACCAGACCATTTTTATCAATTCAGCGTGCGTTTCTTGAAGTAGCAAGATTCTCGTATCTACCTGGGATTGATAATGATCGTTTTGATCAATTTACGATCATGCTGTCTCCTGGTGTACACCATATTGATAATAGACCAGGCACAGACAACGTAGATGATCTTCCTGTATTCCAGTATAATCAGGCACTTGGCGAGTGGGAAACAAATAGTAATGTAAGTTTTAATCTTAGCGATCCTAATAATATTCTTTATAAGTTCAATGGTCGTGATGGTGGTGCTACTATTCCAAGAGGTACATCTCTTGTAGGTATGGATTTGCGTAGAACTCAGCTACGCCCACTATATGTACCCGATCCTGCAGATAAAGATGTTTCTCGTTGTGCTCTATTCAACGTAACTGGTGGTTGCTATTTCTGGCAATTTACCATTCAAGATGGTGACCTTTCTTCTAATTCACCTTTATATGATGCAACTGTTGGTCTCGGTAAAGTTTACACACAACCAAATGATACTGTTACTAAATTAGTACCAGAATTTTCTCACCATAAGATCACAAACTTTGTATTTGCCGATAGACAAGATCTTGGTCTTCTTTACAGAAAAATTTCGCATGTTTTTAGTGATTATCAACCACCGATTGATGATGTATTTGTAGAAGGAGAAACTCAAGCAATTACACAATATTGGTCTTCGACTGTCAATTATTCTGCTGGTGATAAAGTTCTTTATAACGGTCAAGCGTATCAGGCGGCTGCAAGTTCTATCAATACCAGACCAAATACGAATCCAGCAAAATGGTCCTTGATGGTCATTCGCAGCAGAGAGTTTGATTTTAGAGTACAGGAAAACAGAATTGTTGGACCTCTGCAAGATGCTATTCGTCTTGATGAAGTAAGAGTTGACGATTCAGTACCTGCTGGTATTACTACTCTTACTGTTCGCACAAAAATTAATCATGGATTTTTTCCTGGTCAGTATGTTGCTATTACTAATAACGGTCTGAATGATACACTGAATGGTGTATTCCAAGTAGCAAGTATTAGTGCAACTGATCCAAAAGTATTTACTTATCGTGTTCCTGCTACAGCGACTGGATTGGGTCTTGTAAGCGGCACTACTTACACTGCAGCATCTTCACCTCCTCTCGATACTAACGCCACCGTACAAGCGGAGGTAGATAGCGTAGAATCGGCATCTCCATATGTCTTCAACGTTTCGATTAGATCCACCTGGGGTATTTGTGGTATTTGGGCAGATGGTAAGAAAGCCAGTGGTTTCAAATCAATGGTTATCGCTCAGTACACGGGTGTTTCGCTACAGAAAGACGATAGAGCGTTTATTCGCTACGACGAGTTTAGTAACACATGGAACCAGGCACCATTAACTGATGCGTTCGCAACCACTCCTTACCACATCAAAGGTGATGCATATTGGAAGGATGATTGGAGAAACTTCCACGTTAAGGCATCTGATGATTCCTTCATTCAGTGTGTTTCGATCTTCGCTGTTGGTTTTGCTGATCACTTCCTAATGGAAAGTGGTGGTGACATGTCGATCACCAACTCTAACTCCAACTTTGGTAATACTTCTCTACATGCGATTGGTTTCAAGGGATTTGCATTCAACCAAGACAAGGGTGGATATGTCACTGATATTATCCCGCCAAAATCTCTTTCTACTTTAAATGTAACCAGAAAACAGTATTACACTTTTGATGTTCCCCTTGTTAGGGGAACTTCATTAAATCCAAACTCAACAAGATTGTATCTTGGAACTGAAGATGCTCGTAATCCAGAAGATCGCCCAGCAGCTTCTATTGATGGATTTAGATTGGGCGCAAAAAGAAACGAAAAAATCTTTGTGAAATTAGATGCTTCTGGTGCTAAATCTGCAGATCTTATTCACTCTGGTTTCAAAAAGTGGACTGCTTCACTCTCCACTTTGAACCCAACTGGTGTAGGATTTACCACGGAGTTTAATCTGAAGCAAGATGCTGCTAACTTGATTGATGCTAACAAGACATTCATTCAAGCAGAGGCATTTGGATATATTCTTGATAAATATCCAAATCTTCAGAATATTCCTTATGTCAATCCAAACATCACTTCCGAAACGGGTAGATATAGAGATGCTTCAACATTAATCAAAGCAAACAGACAAGAAATCATTGATTATGCATTCTCGCAGATGCAAACTGCGTTCCCTGCATTTGTTGTTCCTGGTGGTGGGAATGCAAATGAAAAATGTAAGCGTGATATTGGATACATTGTAGATGCTATTGCTAATGACTTGTATAGTGGTGGCAACTCCAATATGGTTGATGCGACTAAATCATATTTTAATGCTTCGGGTCAACCAATCAGCAATGGACTTGCTGGTGAAGAAACTCAATCTATTTTTGCTTTTAATCGAGCAAAAGATTGGTGCAAAAAAGCAATTTCAAACTTACTAACAAGCACTTCATTGCTTGATAGCCCAGCATTGTCTGCTTCTGGTACTACTGTTACAGTAACTACTGCAACTCCGCATAATTTGCAGGCAAATGATTTTGTAACAGTTGGTGGTGCTACGCAAACAGCATTTAATGGTAAGTATCAAGTTCTTTCTGCTGGATTAACATCAACACAATTCAGATATACTGTTCCTGCTGCTCCTTCTGTGGCAAATGCAACAGGCGCAGTATACGTTTCCACAATTACTATTGATCCAGTAAATGATGATGCAAACGTGGGTAGGTTCAAAGATGCAAGCAGATTGATTACTAATAATAGACAAGAAATTATTGATAGAGCAGCAGCAGAAATTGCTGTACAACACCCAGATTTTTACTATCCTGGTGACCCACAAACTACATCAACATCAAGATACAAAGATGCATATCGTTTAATTCACCAAAATAAGCAAGAAATTATTGACGGTGCTTATGCTCAGATAGCAATTGATTATCCATCTTTTACAAATCCAAATGAAACCAAGTGCAAAAGAGATATTGAATTCTTTATTGACGCAGTTTCTCTTGATATTGTGCAAGGCGGTGGTAATGTATATTCTCGTAAGTTTGTTCAGCAATATTTTGTAAATGCAACTACTCCATTACCTAATGGATTGCTTGGTGAAGAAGGTCCATCCGTTTCTGCGTTTACAAAAGCTCGTAATTTAATGAAGTCGGCTCTTGCGAACCAACTTACAATCAAGGATCTTACTGTTACTGCTGGTCCAGCAAACTATAACGGTACTGGTGGAAATATCGCAAATACAAATCCAGGATCCTGTGCTGACGTTCAACTTGCGATTGACAACCTATCATTCTTAATTACTTCAGTAATTAGTGCAGGAAATCTTACTGGACTTCCAAATGAATCTGTTGGATCATCTCCTGCTGGAGAAACAAAGTGCAAAAGAGATATTGGTTATATTGTTGATTCGATTGCTCAAGATATTTTCTGGGGTGGTAATGAGTTTACTGTTGGCGCAGTAAGAGAATATTTCACTCAAGCAGGAACACCACTGGTAAATGGTCTTGTTGACGAAACTGTAGAATCTGTTACTGCATTCAACAAAGCAAGAGAGTGGTGTAAGAGAGCTGTTACCAATCAGTTATACACAAAGAATCTAAATTTATCTGTTGGTCCTGCTGTTGCTGGTGGATCTGGAGGAAATATTTCTTATACTCAATCTGGTAATGGAGCAACATGTACTGATGTTCAGTCCACAGTAGATTCACTCTTCTCTATTGTAACTACTGTTGTTAGTGCTGGTAGTATTACATCTCTTCCTGCAGTGGATAATGGTGATTGGGATTGTGCTAATGTGCGTCAAACTATTGATACTTTAGCAAATATTATCAATAGTTCTCTACTTGCTGGTAATCTTAATAATTTGCCAGTGAGAAATGTTGGTCCTTGGTCTCAAGTAAGCGATGCAAGCAAGTGTAAGCGTGACATTGGATATATTGTGGAAGCAATTACTTCTGATTTAAGATTGGGAGGAAATGTCAATACAATTAATGCCGCTGAGGCATATTATGTTGGCACGCAATTAGATTATATTGAAAACGAAAAACTCGAAACTCTTGATGCATATCGATATGTGAGAGATTTGGCGATTTCTGCAATGAGAAATCACAATACTTACATTCCTAATGCATCGACAACTAATGGATCTTCGATTGTAACAGTACCAAGCACAGTTGGTCTTGCAATAGGAATGAAAGTTCGCAGTGTTGTCGCAATTCCAGTAAATGCTCAAAGTACAGTTACATATACTGCAACTATTCCAACTACAGCATATATCAAAAAAATTGGCGATGGTGTAAACGGTCTCGCAACGAATCAAGTTCAACTTGGTACTCAAGGAAGCAAGTTTGATATTGGTTCGAATGTTAATGCTACTACTACCTCTACTGGTGTTAATTTATATGTTGAATTGACTCAGGGAGTTTGGAGTACTGCATTAGCTCCATCTACAGATTCAAGTGTAATTCAAGATTATAACTATCTTACTCCTGGTGATATTGCAACTGGCGCTCCTGGTGGTGAGTGTGCAAGCGTAGCAAGCACTTTGGTTAATTTTTATCAAATTCTTTCCACTATTATTAACAGTGGGGTTGGAACGGTTCCTAGAGTTGCTTCAACTCTGAATACTGGTGGTCTTGCTCAGAGAGCAACATTGTTCTCTCTTACTGAATATGATAGCACTGGTGTTCCAACAACTAACCCACACCAACTGGAAACAGGAACTCCTATTCGTCTTGTTCCAAGAGCAAAAGCAGGAATTACCGTTGATAAGAGAGTAGTTCGTCTTCCAAAAGGTTTTGATACAAATACCGTATATTATGTAATTGCTCCTGGTAGAAAAACTGATCCATACGATTATTCTAGTATCGGATCATTTAATGGCACTAATCAACAAAATTTATTGCTTGCAACCAGCTCAGAAAATGCTGCAGCAGGTATTTACATCTATTCTTCAGAAACAGATGGTATCGACCCTGGTGTTGAAATTGATGTATATCAATATGTTTTAGATATTAATTATGATCTACATCAATATCAAACTAAAATTGCATCTGGATCTGCTATAATTCTTGAGACAGATAGACCTCATGTATTTGACAAACCAGCAACTAATATCACTCCACAGTTAGTATTCTTCCGCCCAGGATCTGATATTGTAGGATCATCTCTTCCTACATTATCTTCTACATTTGGTGGTGGTACGATTTCTGGTAAAAATCTTTACTTTGTGCGCTATGTAAGTAGCACAAGATTTACAATTCACGAGACATCTGCAAATGCTCGTGATAACATCAATCCAATTTCATTCCAACCAGGCAGCACTGCAGTATTCTACACATTTGCAGATAAGCGTAGATCTCCACTAAGATATGATCCTAAGATTGGTACTTCACCTACTGATGGATGCTGGTATCTGGAAACTCTATCTGCTAGCAACACTATCATTCCTAGAATGAAGCAGTCAGATTATGCTGGTAGATTGAGAACAACTGATTCTTTCTTTGAAAGAATTGAAGACAGCAGAACAAAAGAAGATAGAATTTATCGTTTGCGTTATGTAGTACCCAAGAATCTTAAGACAGTTCGTGATCCTATTAGAGGATTTGTACTCAAAGTTCGTACAGACGAGAAGAGAAGATTACTACCACAGAAGATTCTTCTCAAGCCAACTTCAACTGGTGCAGACACAGCAACTCTGCTTGCTCCTGTAAGCGGTGAGCGCCTTGGACTAACTCTACAAGAGCAACTTACTCTCAATCCAAACTTCTCTTCTACATACGATCCATCACCTTTTGGTAATCCAAAGAGATTGGAGACAAATGCGAAAGTAGCGTTTACTGTTCAATCTGCTAGAAAAGTTTCTTTAAGTGGTAAAAATTATTTACAATTGAATGTTTTTGATGTTGGCATTGATGCAGAAGCTTATAAAACTAAAATTTTTACTACAGTTAAAGTTTCTTCACCTGAAGGTGGAAATGGATCTTTTGTAGCAAGCGTACCAAATTCAAACAATACTAATAAGATTACATGGTCTGGTAATTCTTCTGGTACTGCATATGTTCATGGATATTTTGCATATGCAAACGAATACTACATGATTCTGAAAGATTTTACTGGTAATTCTTTTATTGATTATAATTCAGTTACACCAACTGTCTTCACCCAGGGATCTGTAACTGCAACATTACTTGATGAACCTAATAGCGGTAGATCTGATATCACCAAGTATCCATATGTTGTTGAAGGCGCAAATGTTTATACGTTAACTCCTGGTGATAGAGTAAATGATGATAATGGTGTTTCTTATACGATTGCAAAAGTAGAAGATGTTCCAGATATTGAAAATACTTTCTACATCTTTGATATTAATACAATTCGCAGAAGAATTCCTGGTCAGCAAGATGGTATTTACTATCTAACTTGTATTCGTGGTGATATCAGCCCATATCCTACTGGTTCTGGTGTTGGTACAAACTTTAGAAACTTTAAGTTCTCTCAACCAGTTTCTAAATTATACCCAGAGTTCTATAAGAACGATCCAGAATGGTATAAGGGAGTTGATTTAACAACCACAACTCTATCTGATCCACCTCCTACAGTATCTACTGCTGACAATTACATTCATGGTCTTGTTACGGTTAATGACTCCAAGAATAGTTTAACAAAAGAATTGGTTCTTGATTTCATTAAAGATCCTGGTACTGGTGGATATACATTTGCTGGGAATAGTGCAATTACAGCACAATCTGGCACAGCATCTGCTGGATCAGAAAGTAGAAAAATTTCCATCAGTGGTAACTCACCATATCCAACAGAAGGAAAACTTTATGTAGAACTTCGTAGACCATCGATTGCTCGTGCAGGTAACCATACATTTGAATATCTTGGTTTTGGTCCTGGTAACTACTCAACTGGTCTTCCTGCACGCCAAGAAATTGTTCTTACTGATGTACAGGATTTCTATGCTCAAGCTAAGAGACAAGATGCTGGTATTGTATTCTATACTGGTCTAAACTCCAATGGTGATCTTTATATTGGTAATCGTAAGATCAACGCAATTACTGGTGAAGAAACATTCTTAGAATCTGCAAAACTTGTAGAATCTTCGGATGAAGTGGATGTAATTGGTGGTCTTGTTACTACATTTGATACTGCAGTAACGTTCAACGAAATTATTACAGTAAATGGATCAGAAGGAAAGGCAGAAAGCTTCTTCAATGCTCCAGTTGTAATCAATAACACAACAGCATTTGGATCTGTAGAAAACTTCCCATCATTGAGAATTGTCACTGGAGAAGGAACTGCTATAGGTTATGATCCATATCTGGAAGTCAATGTTTCGCAACAAAAAACGGGAGATGTTATCCTTCATCAAGGCAGAATTCAAACTACAGTAGTTGATCTTAATCCAAGAGGATTACAAGATTATCAGATTATGACGGCGTTATCAAACAGAACGCCAGATCTTGCAAATACTTTTGGTATTACAACTAATGGTCCCACACAACTACAGAATACTGACTTAGGAACCAAATTCCCTCTTGCATCTGGATTGATGCAACTGAAAGGAAATCAAACACTCTTTACTGGTTCTCTTGGGTGGATTTATGCTAATGATTATGTTCGTATTGAAAATCGTTCGGGTGGTGGTTTTAATGCCCAAGTTATTGGTATTCAGGGTGCAGCTACAGGCACATTGGTTCGTTTAACGTGGAATGTTGGTATTACTAATACAGCACTACAAATTACATCATCATCACAAATTCGTATTACGGGTGCAACTGGTTCTCTTGCTCCCATTAATGGCGTTTGGCCTGTTTATAGTACAGTTGGATCTCCATTTGTTCCTACTGCTAATTTTGTAACTATTATTGTTAATAATAATTTACCTCAATATACTGCAATTCCACTTCCTAACAATGGATATCCAGTTGACGCTGTAGCGCAACCAAATATTGTAATTGAGAAATCAAAAGCCGCATTCAAAGAATTTGGTGTTCTTGGTTCTGAATCTATTAGAACAGAAACAGAAACAATTGGTGATTATAAAGTTGGTGTTAACACAGTTGCTCGTTCTGCACATTCTGCATATCAAACTGCATTTGTTGACGCTTCAACAACTCCAAGAGCAAACCTTGACGTTGTTGGTAATACCTTTATTAGTGGTAAAAAGATTCTTTCTTATCTCACTGAAACTGGTACTACAAAAACAGAAACAAATCAAGATGCTGCTTTCTTAGTTGGTGGAGATAGTGCAAATCCACTCACTAATGCAGCAACTTTAAGAGTTGCAACTACAAACAGCGGTAGAGTTGGTATTAATGTCAACAATGCTAATCTTGATAGAACACTAGTGGTTGGTGGTAATGGTAGAATTACTGGTGATTTCAAATTTGAATCTGATATTGAAGTAAATGGTGGTGATATTACAACCACTAATGCAGTATTCAATATTGCAAATCAATCAAATGCTCTAACATTCTCTGCTGGTGCTTTTGCAACTACAGCAAATCTATTTAATAGTGCAACTGCTTCACAAACAATTAATATCGGCACTGCAGTAACAGCAGATGGAACTTTAAATATTCACACAAATGTTTATAATTCTACTGTAAATCTTGCAATAACTGATGACATAATTGATCCTACTACACCATCCTTTGCACCTTCTTCGTTAATTACATTAGGTGGTGCATATATTAATCAGTCACAAAGTATTTTTAGAGTTAAAAACTATCAAACAGTACTTGATGGTACTTTAGAAATCAGAGGCGATAGAATGTTTGCGACGACACCAACTGGTGTTTTCACAATGTTCCCAACAAACTTATCTGCAATTAGAATTGCTCCTACTGCAGGATCAGTTGAGATTGGTGGCGTTGCTGGCACAACTACTCTTAGAAATGGTCTGAGAGTTAATAATACTGCTATTTTTGAAAGTGATATAGTTCAAAATGGTGGATTTAGAAATGCTGGTGTTGGAGTTTCCAGAAATGTATTTGGAACAATTCGAATTGCTTCTATTTCTCGAACAGGAACTACAGCTACAATTACTACTACTGCTGCACATGGATTAACAAGTTCACAACAAATAGAAATTGCATGTAGCAATGAAACTTTCAGTAGTATCGGTTCAGTAATAATTACTGTTACTTCACCAACAACATTTACCTATACGACAGTTTCGAGTGGGAATGTTGCTACAGTTGCAGCAACAGGAACTGTCATAGTGCCTAATATTGGCAGAACACACGCACAAGGTAGTTTAGCAAATCTAAATGTAGATTATTATGCTTCAATACCAAATTTTGCCGCTATTTTGGATATTGGTGCTTTAGTTGGTATAACAACTCCAGTAAATTCTACTAAAATTTTAGTATCTAATAATTATCTTGTTCCTGGCAATGCGGTTAGATTTGTTGCTTTGGGTAATATTACTGGTGTTTCGACATCAACAATTTACTATGTTGTTGAATCTGATTCTGCTGGATTTACTATTTCAACAACTTCTGGAGGAAATCCGATAGTTGTTAATTTAGCTGGCGGTGCCACTGGTCCAGGCGCAGCGAAGATTACACTTGATAAAACGTCTATTGATAATCCAGGAAGTTCTTTCCTCAGTGCTACGCAAACCACGATTCCTATTAATAGTTCAAGTAACTTCGGTATTAATGAATTTTATCTTATTGGTGGAGTTGAGATTGTAAAAACAACAAATCTTCCTTCACTAACATATCCATTTACAGTTGAAGTTGTAAGAGGACAAGAAGGAACTGCAGCAGTTGCTCATGGAGATAATGCAACCATTGTTAAATTAGGAAGAACTGAAAATGCATCATACATTTTCCCAAATGCAATTGATGGAACTACAACAACTGTAAATCTTGCCGAATTTAGTGGCACGTTTGCTCAGGGCGATTTCTTGAGAATTGATAAAGGAACCAGTGCAGAAGAATATGTCAGAGTAACAGTTATTAATGAATCTGATGCACAATCATTCTCTATTAATAATGGTTCCACTTCAAACAAAATTACAACTTTCAATGTTGTAACTACTTCTGGTAATACTGATATTCTTGGTGATGTAACAATTGGTTTTGATAATGGAACTACATCTAGCACATCTAGCTTGTCTGGTACTACCGTTGTTACTGGTGGAGGAAATCTTAAAGTACATAATTCTATTGAATTAAGTGGCAATTCTTCTACTGCATTGCCAGAAAAACAATATTTTGTTATTACAAATGGTTCAGCTCCTAAGTTATATGTAGAAACTGCAACAGGAAACACCAAACTTTACACTGGAGCAAATCTACAAATTTTCAAAGATTCTTTCTTCTCTTCTGGAGTATTTGATAAAACGAGAATTGACACTGCTTCTGATATTGCGTTTGAAGTTCTTGGTGCTTCTGGAAATACCAGAATTGCTGGCACTTTAAATGTTGGTAATGACTTTACTGTTGAAAATAATCTTGGCGGCACTGATACATTTACTGTTGATGCACAAACAGGTGATACTTATGTCGGTAGACATCTAACAATTAATGGTGCCTCAAGCGCAACTCCTGCGCCTGGAGTTGTAACTCTTGCTGTAAATGGTATTGGCGTGAGTGGCAACAAACCATTTAGAATTAAGCAAGATGCATCAATTAATGCTTTTGGTAGAAATAATTTCTACAATAAGAATGGTGGCAGAAGAACCATTATGATTAATGACACAGGAGGAACAGTTACACAAGCACTTGAACCAAATACACAATACCTAGTAAGACCAACGAGTAATTTAATTCTCAATCTACCTGCAACAGCAGAAACTGGAGATATTATTAGATTCGTTGATGTTCAGGGGTCGCTAAATTATAATGTTTCTCTGCAAGTAAGAGCTCCTATTTCGGTGGCAGTACAAGGATCTACAGCAGGATCTGGTGGATATGCTGGTGGTGAGTTAATTGTTAATACACCAAACGCTGGATTTGCTCTAATCTATGTTGGTCTTGAAGATTCTGATGGAAATGGTGTAACGGATACAAATCGAGGTTGGTGGTTGGTGGAGGTATAATCGATGGCATACATAGACGCCGCCAATTATAACCGAATAAAGGGAATGAGAGGATTCCCGATTGGAACAATCGTTCCCTGGTCTGGATCAACAGAAAATATTCCTAAAGGGTGGTTAGCTTGTACTGGGACCATATTAAATATCAACACATATCCACTTTTATACGAATGTGTTGGAAATACTTATGGTGGAACAGTGGGTTCTACATTTGGTATACCATCTTTGAACAATAAAGCAATTGTCGATATTTTTCATGGGCATTATCAATTTTTAAAAACAACGTCGGCAACATATCCCGCTGGATCAAACAATCATCCAATGCAAGGATTGACAGCTGGTGCTTGGTGTCCACAATTAGGAGTAAATCAAACAGATGATTTATATTGGAAGCAAATAGGAAATGGTACTTCGACTCCTGGTGCGGGTGGTGATACTGGTAGTGTTTCTCAAACTAATCATGTTTCCACGATGGATTTGATAGGTGTGAGATCAAATCTTTCTTCTAATTTAACTGCTACTGTTACGAGTGTTTCTTTAACAGACGGTGATTACTCTACATCTTTTAATGTTTTAGAAAGAAAACTCGGTGATGGGCATTGGCCTCAACACTCTCATGGTCTCACAGTAACGGGAGAACAAGCTATTGGTCACTCAGTACAAGCAGGTCAACAACAATGTCAAACTCCATGGATAGGAGATTGTTATGGATCTGCTCCAGAATGCCCACAAGGTCAATATGCTGTTGATTATAGAAAATACTCTACAGGGCAAAACCATTTTAGATGTGGGGGTGGTAGAATCGGGTCAACAACAGAAGAAAGTGGAAATGGATGTTCTGGTGGAGATATGTTATCCGCCGCAAGCGGAACTAGATATTTTCAAACCAGTTTAAATCAAGTTATTTTGAGATTTAATGAAGTAATTGGTCACACTCATAATTCAGTAAACGTAAAATTTACCAGTAGATTGATAGCACAAAGTAATTTCACCATCAATGAAGTTGTTCCTGGAGATGTTGCTATTGACAATACTGCTGGAGTAGATGCTGCTACAATAAATATGTCTAGCACTACACCATCTATAGCAATGATATTCATCATTAAGGCATTTTAGAGATATGGCAACAACATATGCATTTCAGAAAGGAAAATATGGCGGTCATGTTGGGTGTATTTTTCCTTTTTTCAGAACTATTTCTACAGAATCTCCTTTAGATGCTGAATTTTATGAAAATATCCCTGCTGGATATTTGAAATGTAAAGGGCAAATATTGAATGCATCTCAATATCCTAATCTAGCTACTGTGATTGGGATTGGTTCTAGTTGCATTTATAAAAAAACTAATCAAACTTTATTAAATCAAAATACAGATGGATCTGGTGGACAAATACAATTACCAGATCTCGGTAGTAAATATATTACAGCTTCCAGTACCCCTGGTGGATATTTGAATACAACTACAATTAATCCCACGACCAATGCAGAAGTTTTTCGTGCTGGTGTTGAAGTTTCTTTAAGTACAACAACGGTAAATAATCAAGTTTTGTTTTCATATCAAGGAGATTTTGAAATTCCTGAAACGAATGTTCCTATCAGTGGGTCTATTTTAACAACAGCAAATTCTTCTACTCCTTCTGCATCTGTTTTCGAGACACAACTATTAGCTCATGGTCACATGTCTAATATTTCTACGGGAAGATCTATTGCACAAGCAACGATGTTTGTTAAGCAAGTTCCTAGAATTTGGACATATTGCAATACCGCATATACTATTGGTGGGGAAAATATTCCTAGTGGTATTGAATGGATTAGTGGAGCAGTAGATCAATTTGGATCAACAACTGCTACTACTCACACACATGCTGGAGTTTTTCCAAATACTACTTCTCTCAGTAAAGAAGCAAGAATGCTAAGAACTAAAGTTGCTGCTGATTCTTTACAGACCAGTGTTCGTTTAAATACTGATACTACATTTAAATTAGATTATATTGCTCCAAAATTTATATTATGTGAATACTTAATTAAATTCTAAAAGACATGGCAATTAATGTAACCTCTCTGACCACTAGTGGTCAAACAACACCAACAACTACAACACCGCAAGTATTTGCTGGAGGGAGTTTAACTTTTAGTATTAGTGCAACTGCAACTGGTGGAGTTTCTATTGCATACTTGTGGCAAGTAAGTTCTAATGGTGGAGTAACTTGGAATAATTTACCAAATAACGGTAATTCTTCAATTACTATTACTAATATAGCAGTAACTCAGAATGGAGATCAAATACGTTGTGAATTAACTGCTAATTCTGGTGCGGGGGGAGTTTCTGAAACTGTTTACAGTGATACTGCAACACCAAATGGTCATGCGATAACTTTAACAGTATTAACTCCCCCTCAAATATTTGTTAATGATTCCAATCAACCACAATATACAGTAGCAACAGGATCTACTTTAAATTTAACTGTTGAAGCTACAGTAGTCAGTAATTTAAGTCAATTTATTAATCAAAATAGTGCAAATATTGACACGGAATTAACTTTTCAATGGCAACAAAGCACGGATAATGGAGTTACCTTTTCAAATATTGTTGTAGGACCAAACTTAAGTGTAAATACTAATTTACTTGCTTTCGGAACTACTCCAGAAAGTTATTATAAACGATCAGTTTTATCAATATCTAATATTGCATTTAGTCAAAATTTATACAGATATAGGTGTTTAATTTCATATACTAAGGATGGAACAACCGCATCTAATAGTCCAGTTTCTACGAACGCAGTGACTATTCTTGTCAATCCTCAAATTGTTGTTACTAAACAACCAGGAACAGGAACAGATACTACGTCAGTAATTTCATATAATCCAAGCACAGCTGGAAGTGGAAGAGCAACCTTATCTGTTACTGCATATACAACAGCAACAAGTGCGATTACATATCAATGGTCTTATACCTTAGATCAAGGTCAAACATATATTAATTTCGCAACCACTAATCCTCAAATAGGAACACCTCCATTTCAATTATTGACAGGAACAAATTCTATCGGTCCTATTTTAGAATTGGAAAGAATTGTAATTAGTAATAGTAATGCTAATAGTAGGTATGGATTTAGAGTAACGATTTCTGGATCTTCTGGAGAAACGGCTCTTGTTTCGGATACTGCATTTGTTACAGTTACTCAATCTGCGTCTGGTTTAATTACAGATCCTTCCGATCAATTTGTTATTGAAGATAAGTATGGTGATGTTCCAAATAGATCCACTTACCCCGAAATTGCTCAAACTGCCACATTTAGTGCTGCTGTTGATGTCAATGCACCGAATGGATTGAGGGGTGGTCCAATTACATTGCAGTGGCAAAGAAAATATGATGGATCATCTACATTTGAAAATGTTGGTGTGCCAAAAATTGTTTTTGGTACTGATGATCTTGCTGGTGGTAGTACAGCACCAAATAGTCCTGGTGTATATGATTACGAAACAGTTCCTCTGAGAAGAGATATAGATCATTTATCACAATATAGATTATCAATTACTTATCCAACTGGAACAACAGGAACTAATGATACTATATTTTCAAATCCCGCTACTCTGAATGTATACAGAACTGCGTATATTACAAATAATCCAACATCTATTAATCCCTATAATAGACAAAATGGTACTTTAGTAGTAACTGCTGCTCCTTCTAGTGGTACAACTATTTCTTATCAGTGGCAACATAGTTCTAATGCTTTAAACTGGTTTAATTTACCAAACACTGTGCCAATTTCTGTTACTTCTATGACGAGAAGTAATTATACAGTAACAGTAACTTGCGCTTCTGCTCATGGATTTTCTGCAGGAAATTTAATTCTTATTGAAGGATCCACGGACACAGAATATAATGGATCATATACAGTATTAGCAACTGGATTAACTGCAACTTCTTTTCAGTATACTGCGTATAGTATTCCAACTACTTCTCCTGCGGCTGGATCAATAACAGTTTCATCTGCTCCAAAATATCTCGGTGCATTAACAGATACATTGGCAATTACTCCAATAGCAGCTGAAAATATGTCGAGAAGGTATTTTAGATGTATTATATCAGTACCAGATTCTTTATCGACAGTTATAACTGACACGGCATTAATTACTATATTGACAGATTCGTTTTTTCAAATTAGCTCAATAAATGATAGAGCAATTTTTCAATTTAATGGTACGTCTTGGACAGTTACTGCAAACTCTTTAAGTTTGGGAACAGTTTATTATCAGTGGCAAAAAAATACAGTTTCTTCAGCAATTACTTCTCCTAACTGGGTCGATATTTCTGGTGCAAATTCAGCAACATATCAAATTTTGAACGCTCAACCATCAGATGCAGGATTTTATAGATGTAGAGTAACAAGTTCAGGGCAAACGGTATCGCAAACAAATGCTGCTAAATTAACAGTATTCCCTGTTGCTTTAACAATATCCAGAAATATTCCTACTTCTATCACAGTTTTAGAAAATTCTATCAATACATCATTTACTGTTGCTGCTACCTCTACTAATGGTAATATTGTACAATATTTGTGGGAAGTTAAACCACCTGGATCGTCAACTTTCCAAACACTGCCAGCAGGATATAATCAATCGTCAGCTACATTTGCTGTTTATAATTTACTTCCATTATCAAGAACTACTGATAATGGGTCAGTAATTAGATGTAAAATGAATGCCTTAAATGTACCAGGAGATACTTATAGTAATGAGTGTACAATCACCGTTGACAGAAGATTTTATTATTTTGCAGATGCTGCCACAAAAAATGTACCCGTTGGTCAAGAAGTTACTTTTAATTTACAGCCTACTTTTACAGGTGATGATACTCCATCCTATCAATGGCAATCCCGCCCAAATTCCACTGCTGGTTGGACCAATATTTCAGGAGAAACAAATCCTTCATATACCATTTTGGGAACAAATGTGGTTATTGGTTTGAATAATACTGAGATTAGATGTTTAATTACATTAAATCAAGTAACTACATTTCAATATTTTAGAAATGGATCTACAGTAGTACAAAACATTAGTCCAGCAGGTACGCAAACACCAACACAAACAATAGTATTAAATGTAACAACAGCAGTTCCTAGGATTTCGTTTTACAGTAAACAGAGACAAAAATCGGGAGCTGCTATTGGAACAGTTATTTGTGTTCCAAAACCAGCTGGATATGTTAATGATCCATCTGCAAATACAGATGATGCTGATCGCTGGAAAGTTGCTCTCACTGGACAAACACCCGCTGGTAGTCCAGTACAGGGAGTTAGTACAAATACTAGACCATATGGACCAAATGATAGATTTCCTGGTTTTATTGAAATGCGAGGGCAACTTTTAAGAGCTAGAGATTTCCCAGAATTAGCTAGAATTATGGGAACGCAATATGGTGGAACAATTACGGGAACATATCCATCATATAATGTAAACGATACTTTCAGATTGCCTTCTCCATATGGAATGAAAATTATGGGAACTGGTAATGTAGATAATAATCGTGCATCAGCTTCAGTAGTTCCTTTATATAGTCCAACATCAATTAGTGGCGGTGCTATTAATATTGCTGGATCTATGGGTGGTGTGTATAATTTTGAAAAACTACCCCAATTACCACCAGGATCTCCTGGTGATGGTAGTGGTGCAGATGGTGTATCATCTGATACGTTTACTATTGGAACGCATAGAACTGATGGATGGGAAAATTGCACTTCTTCCGTAGAAACTACATTTAATGGGCAGTTTACCTGGCAAGTATCGGATAATAATGGTATTGGAGAAAGAGACCTTGGTGCTGGACCACCGCACCAACATATTATAAACACAATTAGAGCAACTGGTGGCAGAAGAGGTGCTGGTGGAGGTGGTTCGGCTGCAAAAGGAAATGGTCCAGATGGGGGTAATGTTCTCGATGGTCCAGAAGGTGTGCCAAGCCCAGGAAGAACTCACAAACATGGTCTTTCTTTTACTGGTGGATCTATAGTTTATACTCCTCCAGGTGGAGGTGGTGGCGGTGGTGGTGGATCTAGTGGAGATGTTAGTTACAGTGCTCCAGGAACTTATTCTTTTTCCCTACCATCAAATGTCACTTCATTTACATATAGTATAAAATCTGGCGCAGGTGGTGGTGGCGGTAACGACAATCCAAACCCAGGCGCCCCAGGTGGTTCAGCAGCAGAAGCATCAGGAACAATCAATAATATTCCACCAGGAACAGCAATTGCTATTAAAATTGGCGCTGGTGGTGGAGGCGGTACTGGATGTGCTGCGTCTGGTGCTGGGGGGAATGGAGGCAACTCTGGTGGTACTGGATTTGGTGGTGGTAGTGGTGGAACTTCTGGTTCTTCTGGTTGTTCTGGATCAGGTGGAGGCGGCGGCGGCACTTCATTTATGTACATCGAAACTTTAGGTACAGGATCAAATCCATCTGGTTTACAGCGAGGAGATATATTAGTTATTGTTGGTGGTGGAGGAGGTGGTGGTGGTAGTGGTCACCATGGTGGAACTACTGCGACTAGATATCCAGGTGGAAATGCTGGATCTGGATGGGCAGCATCGAGTATTAATTCTTCAACATTTTATAGTAATCAAGCGAGTTTAATTTTTAGAACTTATGATGGATCTACTTCCAGTACTACGCAACAATCTGGTAGAACTGGGCAAAATAGAAATGATGCAGGATCTGGCACCGATGGTGGAGGCGGTGGTGGCGGCGGTGGTGGATTCACTGGCGGCGCTCGTGGTACAGTTCGTTTAGGATGTTCTAATAATGATTGTAACTCAAATGGTGGTGCGGCAGGAACATCAGCATATCGATCATCGAATCATAGTGGAACGCCATCAATCACAACTGCTGGTGGAGCTGGTACTAGTAATACATCTGGATCTGGTGGTAGTGTTACAATTAGTTATTCTGGAGCAGTAACAGTTCCTCCAGTAAGCCCAGGTGGTATTAATAGTGCTGATCATGGTACTGGTATTGGTACAAATGGTGCTCCATTCTTAACTCAGACAATTGATTTACATAATGATCAAACTTCTACAGCACCAAGCATGGGTCTTTCAATTAATAATGGACAAGGAACAATGAGTACACGATCAAGAAATATTTGGGATAGTGCATACACATTCTATTTGAGAAATAACGAGGTATGCCCGATGATTCAACCATATTTTAGGTTGAAGTATATGATTAAAGCATTCTAAATAGTAAATAAAGGTATTCTGGGATAATAACATGTCTTCTGATTTACAAAACATATTATCGGTAACTCTATTTCCAGAGGTTTGGCAATCGCCACAACCAAGAAGAATGGTATATCATGGTCAATTAATTGTATTGACACAAGAAGAATATGAAGATCTTTATGCAAAATTACCAGAATTTTGGAATACTGATAATGATAAATTAATTAATTTCAGATATACTACGGAAAATACATATTTTTGCGAAAGAGTTAAGAGAGTTTACAATTATGCAACAAAAGAGTGGGTAGACACTTCATATGTTTTTGATGCTGGTAGCAAAGAAGCAGTTGATGAACTTTTACAAGTATTTGTTACATTTTACCAAGAATACAAACTGAAAGAAGTTAAAAATATTAATGATCAAATTTTAGACAATGTAAAAGATCTTTCTTATGTTAAAATGATTATTTTAAATTCTCGTGATAGAATGCTAAAAAATACTGATTTTATGTTTACTGCAGATTATAAATTTAAAGATGAAAGCATGAAAGAATCATGGTCCTCATATAGACAAGAATTGAGAGACATTACTGATCAAGATGCATGGAAAAATAATGATTATGCAAATATTAAAATTCCAGTAGCTCCTCTCCCTGTAAATCAATTAGCAGATTTAGTTTCGGAAATTGAATCATATGTTCCAGCGCACTTTAAAGGATTTACAGACGATTCGACATTAACAGAAAATGTTGAAAATATAGTACAATCAATGACTCAATATATGATTAAAAATCAAATCATTGATGGTATTAGTAAAATGAGTTTACCATTATTTGATTTAAGAGTAGGTACGTTTGATATTGTTAAGTCATCTGAGAATGTAGAAACATTTATGTCTGATTTTGATAATTTCAAAGCAAAAATTGATCAGCAACTTCAAGAAATTGGTAGCACTTTAACTGTGCAAAAAATAGTGAAAGAGATGACATATAAGGCGGCGGAAAAAGAAGTGGGCGATGAAGTATTTGATATTATTAATGAATTAAATCAATCAGCAGAGTAATAACATGAAAAGAGAAAATATTGTAGTTATACAAGATTCTGCCGCAGCATTTGCTAAAATGAGCGGAAAATCAGTTGCGAGAATCAAAGCTATTGGACCAATGAATTGCCAAGATCCAGAAAAAATAGAAAAAATTTGGCAATTTTATGATGGTAAAATACCCGATTCTGTATATGATACCCTCAGAAGTTTTGGAGAGGTATTTTGTTTTTTTGACACACCAAATGAGGCGATTACAAATCTTGAACATTGGTTTCCATCCTTACAACTAATTGATGATGATGAATATGATGAGCTTGACAGAGATTACTATATTGCGGTAGAATCTGCAGATCCCACAGGTATTTGGTTATACGGAACTTAAGATGAATGATTTTGAATTTACGTCATTAGAAATTGCGAAAATTTTATCACAATTCAACACCAAAAACGTTAAGTTGGTATTTGAAAATCCATCTGACGTAAACTCAGTGTTTAATGAAATTTTTCCAATTTTTACACAAGCAGTGGGAAGATTTCATAAGAATAAAAATTATAACAGTAAGGGTTATGAACTTAGTTGTGACCGAATGAAAGTCACTGCTATGGGATATGGTTATCAATATGCAAATTTACAATTAATATCAGATAAAGATCATAATCAAAATGTACAATCAGTACATGATTTGTTTCCATATTTTTCTTATTTTAGAAAATTACCCGTGGTAGATATTAATGGTATTTTTGGAGTAGATTTATCAGTTGATGAGAAATATTTGCATGGTTATTATTACAGTATAGTTCCGTATTTTTTGAATGAAGTACCAGAAGAACAGAAATCTGAATGCTTGAATGATATGAAATTATCTCATTCTTGGAGAGATTACATTTTATCTTATGCAACTCAAGATCAAGCGGTTTATGCCAGTTATGCTGGATTTGATAGTAAAAAGATTTTATGCAAATTGGGGTTTTCTGTAATGATCAAAGATTTTATTACCAAAAAATTATCAACATATCATAAGTTTGATAACTTAATTAATTTTTTGACAAACGAAACGCAGTTTTATAACCAAGATTACGAAGAGTGTGGTCTACAATTGCCATCAGTAGCCTCTTCTGTATATGAAAATGAATATCTTGGTGTGGAATTAGTGCCGTTTCCTTACGAAAATGGCAGAAGTAGAGAAGAATATTTAAATTTTCTCGATCAATATTTTTCAAAAATGATTGAGTATAAGTTAATTACTGAAGAACAAAAATATTTCATATTGAATGACGAAACTACTCAGAGAAATAAGGATGGAATTTTAAAATTTAGATGGAAAGATAGCAAAACTTATGGAGTGAAATGGTATAACATTGAAAAAAGGGCTTGACAGGGGGTTGACACCCGTGCTATAGTAGCGAAGCACTGAACAGGACACCCATGAAAGGCATCATCGACTACGGCGACGACGGCGTGATTCCGATGATTGATTCTGAGGACGTTGGCAACGTTGTTGACAGCATCCTTGAATACGTGGAAGCACGTTTTGAGATTCTTGACAAGCAAGATCGTCATGCTGACATCTTTGCACTCTGTCAAGAGTTTCATGAGTGGGGTACTGCAGAAGATGGAGACGAACTCTCCTATTTTGTCTGCCCTACGTTTGAATAATCCTATATAATGTAAACAGGACAGGACAATGACTACGCCAAACTGGCAACATCATTCCAAAAAAGAAGCTAAGCGCACGTTGAAACCTCAAGCGATGCGTCAGGCAAAAGCACGCAAACAAGCACTCAAACGTAAACTGGAGGTTATTCAATGACTCATTATGATAAACTGATGGATTCTATCGTTGATGAAATCTATTATGTTTGGACTGAAGTATCTGATTGGAATAGTGATGAATATACTGTGCGAGAAACAGCACATCGTATTCTTCAACACGTAGAAGAATTTCAAACTAATCGCACAAAAATTGGACAATGGAGAGCATCTGACTAATGGCACACCATACAGTATTGAAAATCAAGAAAAAATCATGGTCTTCTGGTGCGGATTATCATGTAGGGCAACGAAGTTTGGAAACAGAATTTACTGTTAAACCTGGGTGGACTATTCATACAGAAACTTTTGTTGATGACAAAGGGCATCAAGGTCTTAGGGTCAAAACTTTACGGAGTATTTAAAAAATGGCATTATCACAATCGGTTGAAGAATCACTTGACGAAGCATCTGCAGCACTTCGTAATGCACTTGCATACGCTGCACGACAAGAACGCCCAGTTGTATGTACTGGTATTTCCGAACTTCTGTGTCGTATTGATCAGATGAAATCATTTGATGGTATTCTTGATAAACTTGACGACATGATGAAAGATGGTCCTTTCAAAAATCAGTAAATCAACACTTGTATTGCGACAACTATAAGTTAAACGAAATATATAGAGATACGTGGCCAAATCTAGGATGGGCAAAACGTATGGATATAAAAGCAGGCGATACGGTAAAGTTTCTAGGATGCTCACCAGAGCAGGTTAGATGGGGTAACAACGATGACCCAATTGGTATCTTAATCGTAGGTGACAAATACTATGTGGAGCATGTAGAAGTGCATTCACATCACACTAAGATTCAGTTACGAGGTGTGCTAAAACTTAAGTTTAACTCAGTATGTTTTGAGGTGACACATGACACACGTAGAAAAGCTTGAAGAAGCAGCAAAACGAGAAGCAGCACTAGAAGCAGTAGAAAAACTGTATGAAGAAAATGGTGATGCTCTCCAAAAACTCGCTGACATTGAAAAAGAGGAAAAAATGAGAGAAGACGAAAGAATCAAAGTGATTCAAACTGCTTGTGGTGCTATCGATAAGTATTCCGATGCTCTCAAAGAACTTGCTGAAACTGAAAAGGTAGAGCTACGAGCAGAGTTGGAAGCAAAGAAGAAAGAAAACTTCCAACTGGTTGCTGATGCTTGTATGAAAGAAT